>JADMIO011305997.1_pt1 | contig 78407 bp, 75 predicted proteins | sample 8958161 | NCBI WGS metagenome assembly JADMIO01 (sample SAMN16585339, study PRJNA669376) | soil metagenome | isolation source: Crop rotation soil | place: USA: Cullars Rotation, Alabama | collected 2011 | reverse complement strand
GACAACTTGTCCACGTGGAATTCTAAGCTTAGGATCCCAATGTGCTGGAAAGGAGCGCTACGCCGCTACGGTCTGGCATCGATTGGAAACCGATGTGTTTCCGCGATTGGAGAAGGACATCGACTTAATCGACGCGCAGGATATCTTGGGTGTAATTCGCCCGATCGACACACGGGGCGCGCCGGTAAAAGCCAAGCGCGTCCTTCGGTACATCAATGCGATATTCGACTACGCGATCGTCACCGTCGGTGAAATGCGCTATAACCCCGCCGTTGGATTGCACATTGCCATCAGCAGCCGACCGGTCGAGCACAACCCCTATCTCAAGGAACAGCAGTTACCAGAGTTCCTTCGCCGGCTCGACGAGTTTAAAGGCTATCGGGTTACGCTTCTCGCGACGCGCTTTTTGCTGCTCACGATGACCCGTACCAGCGAAACGCGATTTGCCAAGCTCGAGGAAATCGACTGCAAGGAGAAGATTTGGAAGATCTCCGGCGAACGGATGAAGATGAGCCGCGATCACTGGGTGCCGCTATCCAAACAAGCGCTCGAGGTAGTGGAAGAGGCAAAGGCGTTCGGTGGAACCTACCTGTTCCCCAGCCCCATCCGGCGCGGCCGGCCAATCAGCGAAAACACGATTTTGTACGCGATCTATGAAATGGGTTATCGCGGCAAACTCACGGCCCATGGTTTCAGGGCGACTGCCAGCACGATTTTGAATGAGCGAGGCCACCATCCGCTGGCGATTGAGCGGCAGCTCGCACACGTCGATCGCAATACGGTTCGCGCCTCATACAATCACGCCGAGTTCCTCAATGAGCGACGCGAGATTCTCCAAGCATGGGCTGATCTGTTGGACGATCTGCGTAATGGCGGATGATCCAGTCGTCAATCTCTTTCTCCCGCCATTTGTTCCTTCGCCATTTGTGCGTGGGCTTCGGGAAAGCCCCTTCGGCAATTCGCTCTTCCAGCCAGGTCCGGCCGAACCCGACACGCTGCAAAACGTCCTCCGTATTCAGTAATCGTTCTGTCATGATTTCCATTGCCCTCCCCATTGGCAATGCCACACCGTTCATTTTGCTATGGCATTGGCTTATAGAAATAGCATATCAAAATGTATCGCGTCTGTCGCGCGGAAACTGGCTGCCACAGCCAGTTTCACCGTGAAACACTCCTTAGCTGTGCTAAGGGGAGATGTCTGCTAGAAATTTCTACCACCGCGTGTGCATAACCATTTTGGCACATTCGAAAAAGAACATCGTCAGCAATGCTGGCGATGAACGCAATTGTCTCATACTGATACGCCGATAATGGCGAACTCGCCCATGGCGTTATGATCATTGGATGGGATAAGCGGAAGCCGCTGCGACAAAACGGCGGCTTCCGCACGGTGATCAGCTAATCGATCTCGATGATGCCGGGCAACGTCGCTTCACAATTGCGACTTTTTTCACCAATAGGGTCATAGGCATTCAACGCATCCACGATCAACCGGGCGCCGGCTTTGGCCCGGTCTGCGTCTTCCTTGCCCGGATTGTCCTCGCCTTTCTCGTCCCAAAACCAGATGAAAGCAAGGTCCTTTCCTCGTGGTGACCTGATCGTGATTTCATCTTCTGTGCCATTTCGATCCTGTGTCATGTAGTAGCGTTTACGCTTAGCCATAGTTGAACTCCTTTTGGGGTTAGTTAAGCAAGCAAGGCAGGCCGCCTGGGGCCTGACTTACTTGCTGAATGCCCTCTTTAAGCGGGGGGAGCTGTCAAGGCTGGTCGGGTAACTATTTTGTCTCGCGAGGAAGGTGCCCGCTCTTAGGGCACCGGGGAAAATAGTTGCCCGACCACCCGCAGGGCTTGGCCTTGATAGCGATGGGGCTGCAAGCCCCCCGGCGTGCTTGCCGCTTCAACGTGCAAAAGCAGGCCGTCTCAAAATGGGACGGCCTGCCATTCCTGCCGCCAATTATTCCGATGATGGATTGGCTTGATTACCGAGTATCCAGTCCGCCGCCTTCTGTGCGGCACCGGCGGCGGAAATGACCAGCCGCTTGTCGTTCTTAAGCTGTTTGAGCCAGCCTTGAAGATAGGCGGCTTGGTTCTCGATGACGGTCGGCCGAATACCTACCTGACCACATAGAAATGCCGCCGCCATCTCTGCAACCAGTTCTTCACGACCATAGTCGCCGCTGCCGAAGGGCTTGGGATCGGTGTCCAGCTTGCGGTCCAGCCGTCGACTATGTCCGGTCGAATGGCCCAACTCGTGAAACAACGTGGAATAATATTCCTCGGCTGACGTAAATCGCGATGGCTCGGGCATCCGCACCATATCCACCTTCGGACGATAAAGGGCCTGTTGGCCAGCGTGTTCAATGGCTGGACCATCAGCATAACCCTTAACGACCGATTCCGCGTCTTCGATGGGTTTGAACTCCTGCGGCGTAAACGGTATCGCGTCCGGAGCCTTGATCCCGTCGCATTGCTCGGCGTTGAATACATTGTAATACCGCAATACCGGCACCTTGGTCGGCTTGCCGGTCTCTTTATCATCCACCTCATACTGTTTCCAAAACACGACCATTGACGATCTTTCACCCTTCTTCACTGTCCCACCGCGTTGTTTGGCTTGATTAAAGGTCAACCAGTAAGACGATCCGTAACCCTGAGCAAAGGCCGTGAACGCCAGAAGAAACGTATTGATCCCTCGGTAATGCTTACCGCTCTCCAGATTCTTCGGATGCCCGCCAGAACTCAAGCCGAGAATCGGCGACCGCCACGGCACCACCCCCTTTTCCAGCATAGAGACAATTTGGTTGGTGATTTCCTGATAAAGATCGAACGACATAAGACGCTCCGTTTCCGTTTGTGAGACTTGGGCTTGGTGGTGTGGAACAACCACACCCACCCGCTGATGCCTCGATGGCGGAGGAACGAAGCGGCCGCGCGCAGCGGTCAATGTGGAACCGTCGGAGAAGAGGCTCCACGCTTTGGCGTGGAGTAGGACATTGACGGCGAGCACGGGCGCGCAGAATGACGACAGAGAGAAAAGGCGGACTTAGACAGCCCGCGAAGCGGCTTCCATGAGATTTTCTGAAAGAAAAGCCTCCTCAACCCGCAATTAGGGATGGAGATCCGTTTACGAACCATTCCCTGAAAGTGAGGAGCAACATGAGCGATGAAAAGGATAGCGGCGAAAAGATGGATACAGGAAATGCAATCCTTGACACGGCCAGCCGGACGGCGCGCGTCAGCGGCATTGGCGTCGTCATCGGCGGCCTGGTGGCCGGGCCGGTCGGCGCCGTCATCGGGGGTCTATGGGGCGCACAAGTGGGTTTTGGCTATTCATGTTCGAAGCATGGTTGGACCAGCGACTCCACCGGCAACGGCACATGCACGTAATATCGATTACTCAGATCAAGTGCATGTACCGTGAATGCGGGCGGGAGTTAATCCCGCCCGCTTGCGGTTTAATCCTTCTTGTCGGAAGCGACGCGGAGGACAATCTTTCCATCGCGTGGCAAGGATTCAACCTGGATATTGAAGCCATTGCCGTCATTGTGAGTCCAGGCTGCTCCAATGCGGGTCCAGTGGCCTTTGCCGTTTTTCGCATCGCGTACTTGGTAAGCGATGTGGCTCGGTAGCTTGGATTTGGTGTTGTCAGTCATGTTCGTTCTCCTTCATTTTTGTTATCCGGCCACGCCCATCGCGGCCTGATGGCACGTGTCAAAAGCCGGTCGAGTCCGGGGTGAAGCGTCCCGGTCAAGCGAAAGACGGTGGGTTCCCATTTGGGAAACCGTCTTGGCAGCTTGACCGGTCCGGCGACGGCTTTAACGTGGCCATCAATTAGGTCGCGGTGGGCGTGACCGGAATTGCATGTGAGGAGAACGGCTGTGACTGACTATCTGCCGAATAGTATCGAGTCAGTTTCGGCTGGATAAATGTCGTGAAAGAAGGTCAGGATCGCGGCGGTCAGGGAAGATGGCGGTGATTTCGACGACGGCAGGCAGGATTCGGTAGATGATGCAAGACGGAAAACGATGAAGATTGGCCCGATGGTGAGTCGCGTCAATCAGGGGGTAGCTGTTTGGGAACGAGGCGATACGACGAATCTGTTGTCGGATTTCGCCCATAAACACATGTCCTAGACCGGGATTCTGCTGGTTATACCAACGGAACTGTTGATTAATGTCCGCCGAGGCTGGCGGTAGTATCTTGATGGACCAGTGTTTCACAGTTGCTGTTCGATACGCTTCAGAGCTTCTTCCCAAGGCTCGGCGACAATTTCGCCGCGATCCGCGGCCATACTGCGGCGTTGAATTTCACGCATCTGATCAGGAGACAACGGCGCTGACAGCTCCGAATCGTGAATCGCCCTGGCGTATAGCATCTCAGCCAGTTGCATCATTTCCGCCGGCGATAGCGTGGTAAAGTCGATGTCCTGAATAGGAATAGCCATGTGGTCCCCCGAGAAGATTTGGAATCCCATCAGAATGCCTCAATTTCGCTCAGTTGTAAACGAAATTCCGAGCATGAAGCCGTCGCACGCGCCACCAAGGCGCGTGCGGCCGGCAGGTTGGCGCGCGGCCATAAAAGATGCCGGGCAGCGGTTAAGCCGCCCGGCATGACGTTGACGCGATGGTTCAACCATTCTTCGGCACTGGCCGCAGGTTCGACGGCAACCAGCCGTTAACCGTCTCGGCCAGCTTCTTGTCCTCCAGCTTTCCGCCGGCGGCGTCGGCGAACAGCTTCTCCAAGGCCAGGACAAGGTCGGTCTTCTTCCGATCCTCGGAAGGCTTATGCACCACGCCGCATAGCTCGACCATCAGGTGCGACAACTGCACCTTCTGGTAGCTCCCGAGCCACGCCGCATCCGGGTTCCAGAATTCCCGAATGTTCACCTTCAATTCGCTGGCCAAGTGTTGCACAAGCTCCGTCCGCCGCTGCATATGAGCGGTCAGGCATTCGACGGTGAGCAGTTCGATCAACGCATCCAACTGCGGCTCCTTCAATTTGCATAACCGCTTGTAAGCCTCCATGTCCTTGTGCGGTGGGTTCTTGATGAACGGGTCAATCTCGGCTCGCCGCTTGCGAAGGAACGCCAGTGATGGAGACGCAAACCCTTCGCTGTTATCCGCATGAACCGTGGTGCCGTTAGCGTCGTGATCAATCGACAACGCCTCCGACCGAACGCGGTCATGCAAGATCAGGACGAGCACCCGCTTACGAACCAGCCGGTTCTTGTACACCGCTTCCCGCACCGCAATCGCCTGATGGGTAAAGGTGGTCGCCAACTGCCGGTCGCTTAAGTCGTCGGATGTCGGCAAAGTCTCCGTTGATGCGTCGGGTGAACCCTCGGCGGAGCCTTCGCCGTTGTTCTTCGCATTGGCCTGACGCTTGGGAAGACGATACGCCCGATGCAGGCGACCCTCGGCATCAAGCATGAGAAAGACGATCCCTTTGGCCTTGACCGCCTCGCTGTAGGACTTGGGGGCATCCGCCCAAATCTGGTTGGTCTCGGTCTCGATGGCCTCCATCTTCTCCCGCAATTCGACCTGCTTCGCCTCGTCGTCTTCAGGGACGTCGCCCAGCTTGGCTTCCAGTTTTTTCCACTGCTTGCCAAGTTCATGCAGCTTCCGCTGCGTGACCTGATCGACCTGCGGCTCGGCTTCGGCGGTGGAATACAAGCGGTCCTGTACTTCCGCCTGCGGTCCCATCACCACTTCCTTCCATCCTTCCTCAATCAAGCCTTCCCGCTCTTTTGCAACTGCTGCCGCCTGTGCTTGCAGAAACGCCGCCCGCTCCACCAACACCCGCTCGCTGAACAAGTCTCGGCTGACGACGGATGGCGGCAAGGTCGATACGTCAAACAATGCATAAGAAGCGTCGATCCACGAGGCGTTAATGATGTTCCTGACCTGCTCGGCATGTCGCGGATGGCCGTTAAGTTCCTTCCAAATAACAAGCTGCCGATCCTCCGGCACGCTGGTAAACACTTCCGCCGTGCCGGTATCGATCTGGCCTTCGCGATACGCCGCCTTGACCGGTTCGGCCAAGGCTGACAGCTTCATTCGCTGCCGGACATAGTGTTCCGACTCACCGAATTGGACGGCAATCGCCTTGGCATCCTTGCCTTCCTCGCCCGCCAACTCCGCAAAAGCGTCGGCCTCGTCCAAGGGGTGCATCCCTTCCCGGACGAAGTTCTCCGCCAACGCCGTCGCCTTGGCGGTCCGTTCATCCGCCTGCCGCACCACGCACGGGATTTTGGGATCGGCCTTGGAATGGCGATAGATGTCCTTCAACGCCGCCAGTCGCCGGCTGCCCACGGTGACCTGGTATTGCCCCCGACCGTTCAGGGGACGCACCACCAAGGGCTGGATCAGGTCGAAAGCCTTGATGGACGCCACCATTCGGCGGTGAGCGTCCCGGTCCGGCTTGACCTTACGCGGATTGACCTTCCCCGGCACCAGCTTCGACAACGCAATGTTCGCGTTCATGGCGAACTCCTTCTATTAAACCCTGCGGCAGACTTGGCTTGGGCCGCTCGGCCCGAGCATTCTTTCCCGTCCACCGCTGATGTCGGACGATCCGGCGGTGGACGGGAAGAAGCCCCCTACCGGCGATGACGCCCGGAGGCGCCGCCGAGCGGAGCGAAGGAGTGACAGGCTAAGTAGCGTTAGCGCTTGGCACGATCGCAGCGACCGAGGCAAGCCGCAGGGCGGCAGCGACGGAGATACCCGTCGCGGCGTTTGCGCCGCGTCTTGCGATGAATGCATTAGCAAGTAATTGGCTTCCCTACCCATATACCCTATTTAGGGTATGCTGCTTGATTCCTTCGTTAGATCGCTAAGCGTTAGCGAGCGTGACTTATTCATATGAGGTAAGAGCAGCGATGGCAGACATCTTTAAGCAACTGGCCAAGGTGAGGACGGCGGCACGCCGTGAAATCGGTCGCTTACAACAGCAACGCGACCAACTCGATTCCCAAATCGCAGAACTCCAGCAATTGCTCGGCAGCGGCAGTGAAGGTAGCAATGGCGTAGGAAGAACCGTAGGCCGGAAAGCCAAACCCGCCGCCACGAGCAAGAAACGAGGCCGTAAGGGCAAACGCATCCGGCGAAGTCCCGAGCAGCTCCAGGCGATTGCCGCCAAGGTGGCCGGCTTTATCAAAAGCAAGGGCAGCGAGGGCGCCAGCGGCAAAGAGATCCGCAAGCAATTCGCCGATGAGAAGCTGCCGGCGGTCCTGCCGCCGTTCCTGGAGCAATTCGGCGGGGTGAAAGTCCGACAAACTGGCGAACGTGCCAGTTCCCGATATTCCTTGAAGTAACCAACTCCCGTCCGGATCGCCATTCCGGTCGAAATAACAAAGAATCCGGCCGGTGGAACGGTCACCGGCCGGGCATTCATACATTATATATATGTCTGAACCGGCTTAGGCAGCCGGTGCCTGCCGCTGCTGCTGCTTCTCCTCCTCGATCAGTTGCAGCACGCGGGTATGCGTCGCATCGGCCACCTTGGCCAGCAAGAGCAGGTCGTAACTGCCGAAGCTGCCGGTGCTTTGCCACTGACCGTCCTCGGTCTTGTATAGCCGCTGGAACGTCACGTTAAATCGCGCTCCGCCGTCTCCTTCGTTGCGCCAGATGGCGGCTTTGATGGCGCCGATCCGCACTTCTTCGATCGGCTGAACTTTGTTGATTGGTTTTTTCGTAGCCATGACAGGGCTCCTTTCTTAAGAGCGTTTGGGTTAGTCCGTTCGTTAGGGGCGACGGACAACCTGAACGCGATAAGGAGCGCGGGCCGCGCCACGGCCGGGCGGCTTGGAGCGAGTGGCATAATCGCCACGGGCGCGCACGCAACGGCGAATGCCTGAAAGATTCCCCCCCACTTCCGGCAAATAGGGAGAGAGAGAGAAGCACCTGCGGAATCGCGAAGGCATGAGTCCTTGCCGTCGCGGGGCGCAGCCCTGCAACCGCCCAAGACGAACGGAGGGGACGCGGTGTTTGGCGAGAGAAAACCAGACGACGTTCAGCGGATCGAAAATGAAGTCACGCGGCGCAGCATCCGCCAGTGAGCAGGCAAGGAGACCGGTCAAGCGATTTATTTTTGCAGCGGCGGATACCAGAACGTGTCAAAGCGGCACAGCGCTTGGGAGAAACGACCGTCTCATCCGCCAAGGTGGCTTTGCCTCATGCCCTTGTGACGAAACGGAGAAAGCATGAGAAGCGCGGCTGATAGCCGGTTGCAGAAGTCGAACATCGTCCGCCAAGCCGTTAACGAATCTTAAGGAATGCTGGCTTTACACTCGATGTGGTTATGCTTCGGATCATCCAAAACACAAGTAGCGCGAGGGCGAAGAGCTATTTCAACTCTTCCGTCGAATACTACAGCGAGGGCCAGGAACTCGATGGTATCTGGCGTGGCGCCGGTGCAGCGCGGCTGGGCCTGAGTGGTCGAATCGAACGCGAAGCCTGGGATGCCTTATGCGACAACCTGCACCCGTCCACCGGCCAGCCGCTCACCCTTCGCCGAAACCAGGAACGTCGGGTGGGCTATGATTTTAACTTTCACGCTTGCAAGAGCATCTCTTTGCTCTACGGCATTACCAAGGATGACCGCATCCTCGAAGCATTCCAGGCATCGGTCCGCGAGACGATGCAGGAAATCGAAGCCGAAATGAAGGCTCGCGTCCGCAAGGACGGCCAGAATGAGGATCGCACCACCGGGAACATGATCTGGGGTGAATACACTCACCTCACTGCGAGGCCGGTAGGCGGCGTCCCTGATCCTCACCTCCATATGCACTGCTTTGTCTTCAATGCCACGTTCGACGAAAAGGAGCAGCATTGGAAAGCCGGCCAGTTCGCCGGCCTAAAGAAAGATGGACCGTGGTTTGAAGCGAGATTTCATTCCCGCATGGCTCGGGGGATGATGGAATTGGGCCTGCCGGTCGAACGCACTCGCTCCGGCTGGGAAATCCAAGGCCTGTCGGCGTCGACGCTAGCGAAGTTCTCCAGGCGGACAGCGCTGATTGAAAAGGAAGCGGCGGACAAGGGGATTACGGACGCCAAGGAAAAGGAGCAGCTTGGCGCCAAGACCCGCGAACACAAGCAGAAGAACCTGACGATGGACGAATTGCGTGCCATTTGGAAATCACACCTTTCGGATGCGGAACTCAATGATTTGCACAGAATCTGCGGTTCCCTGGGCGGCCTTGCCATTCCGGAAGATGAGCGTGCCGCCGAAAACGCCCTCGATGCTGCCATTGAACATTGGTTCGAGCGCAAATCGGTGGTGCCAGAGCGGCGGTTGCTGGCGACCGCCTTGAAACATTCGGTGGGAAAGGCGTCGATCGCGTCCGTCGACGCTGAAGCCCAAAAACGGGATTTCATTACCGCCGAGCGCGATGGAAGCCGTTTGGTCACGACAGGCCAGGTGCTGGACCAAGAAAAGTTCATCATTGGATTTGCTCGCCAAGGTCGCGGGACGTGCCGCGCGTTCAACGGATCGGATTACGTCATAAAGCGCGATTGGCTGAATCGCGACCAGCGCAATGCGGTGCGGCATGTTCTTTCCTCCAAGGACCGCGTCACCCTTATTCGCGGCGCCGCCGGCGTTGGTAAGACCGCCATGATGCAGGAGGCGGTTGAAGCGATCGAAGCCGCCGGCACAAAAGTATTCACCTTCGCACCGTCGGCCGACGCTGCCCATGGCGTCTTGCGGCAGGAAGGCTTTGACGCCGAGACGGTAGCAATGTTGCTGACCAATCCGGCCATTCAGGAAAAGACGCGTGGACAAGCCCTGTGGATCGATGAAGCCGGATTAGTGGGCGCTGACGACATGGCACGCGTGTTCGACCTGGCTGATCGCCTTAACGCCCGTGTAATACTCTCAGGGGACCGGTACCAGCATGGCTCGGTGTCCCGCGGGGCGGTGCTGCGCCTGCTGGAAACGGAAGCCGGTCTAGCTCCAGCGGAAATCAAAAACATTCAGCGGCAAAAAGGTTCATATAAGCAGGCGGTACAAGCGCTTAGCGAGGGACGTACCGCCGACGGGTTCCGTCAACTCAACCAGCTTGGCTGGATCCGTGAAATTCCGCAGTCCGACCGCTACAAAGCCTTGGCGGCAGACTATGTCTCTACCATAAAAGAAGGAAAGACGGCATTGGTGGTATCGCCCACCCACCGTGAAGGAGAATTGATTAGCGATGAAATTCGCGAGCATCTTCGGCAGGCCGGGAAACTCGGAAAGACCCAGCGACAGTTCCACATTTTGGAGAAAACCAATCTCACGCTGGGTGAGCGCCGCGATCTGCTGAACTACCAGCCGGGCGATGTCATCGTTTTCACACAGAATGCGAAACGGTTTCGGAAAGGGCATCGCATCGTCGTTGACGGAAAGATTGCATTGCCGCTGGATCAAGCGGACAGGTACCAGGTGTTCCAGCAAGACACCATTGCCATCGCGCCAGGTGATCTCATTCGTTTCACGCAAAATGGAAAGACTGGCTCCCATCGATTGAACAATGGTTCGATTTACACGGTGAAAGGATTCACACCAAACGGTGACATTGCCCTTAGTAACGGATGGACCGTTTCCAAAGACGCTGGCTTTTTCAAGTACGGATATGTAGTCACCAGCCACGCTAGCCAGGGCGTGACCCGCGACCGCGTGTTCATCGGGCAGTCGTCCGATTCATTTGCGGCATCATCCAAAGAGCAATTTTATGTATCTGTGTCACGAGCCCGTGAACAGGCCACGATTTTTACAGATGACCGCGAAGCTCTTCTTAGCGCCGTCGATCGCAGCGACGAGCGAATGACGGCAACGGAGATGGTGGCGTTGCGAGATCGCCGCCAGCGCCATGCAATGATCGAAAGGCTCGGCCGGGAGCAGAACGCATTACAGGGGCGACAACCGGAAGTTCAACAGCAGAGGGAATTGACCTATGAACGATAAAGGTCTGGACAAATATTTCCGACGCCCGGCCGAAGCGGCGGTGGAAGAAATAGTGCCCGAAGAAGGGGAAGCGACCAACGATCTCGGTGCGTTCGGATTCGTCAGGGGCACGAGAGACCGTGCCGTCAGCCTTGAATTGAGAAAAAAGACCGGCGACATAATGGCCATCGGCTACGGCTGGATCGAACGCATCGAGTTCAATCCATCCGAGGGCATCACCATCCATGCATTAGGCCAAAGTATTCGGATAAAAGGTCGCAATCTCAATACCGAAGTAATGCCGAGCATTCGACTCTTTGAGTCGCTTGTACGGCAAAAAGTAGCATGGATTCAGGAAAGCGACGAGCCCGATCGGATGCTTGCAGACGAGAAGGCGACGGTCGTGGAGCACATCGAATGCGATTGACGTGGGACTTTGTGACGGGGAACCGCGCGCGTATGATGAATAAGCCTTTGTTTTAGTGGACGAAGGCGACAATTGAATTGACGCGCGAGCGTCAAGACGCTGCTTCAAGCAAAACCGCCAGTTTTAGACACAGAAGCAGTGCCTTGAGCCGCGCCCCGCAAGGGGCGTCGGCCAAGGTACGTTCTGTGTGGGTCCTGGCGGACCTTGCTTGAGCGGCCTTGGTTCGACGCTCTCTTTATTACGGGGCACGGCCATGTCTCGACCCAGACATTCAAATGACGGCATTCCGGATCACCCGCCTCTGCCCATCAATGCGGAATTGTGGAAACAAGTCGCGACGGCCATGCGACTGTCGCCGCAACATACCCGCGTCGTGGAATGCGTTCTGCGCGGCCTCTGCGACAAGCAGATCATGGATGCTATGAGCATCCACAAGTCCACCCTTCGAACTTATTTTGATCGTATCGCGCTACGCACCGGCGCTAGTGGCCGGCAGGCGATTCTCCGGCACGTCCTGTCTGTTTCCCATCGGATCAAAGACTAATGGGCTGTCGGTATTGAGGACGACGGCCGCAGGGCCGCCGTGGAAAATACCGCTTTTGCGGGGGATTTTGCCAAGTATTGTGTGGCGATCGCAATACTGGCTTTGCCCGTATCGATTTCAATCCACCTGTTGAGGGAAGATTATGAGAACGCGCCTTCCGTTGCTTTACCCGTCTGCGGTTCTTGGTCTGCTGATGGTTTCCGGTGCGGCGTCGGGCGCCATCGCCGGATTCGGAGATTTTTCCGGCTTCCAGATCAATATCGGCGATGGCGGGGCCGCCCCGATGGTCACGGTGGCGCCGGGGATTGCATCATCCATCAATCTGATCAACGGCGGTGGAGAAAGAAGGAGCATTTTCTGCAACACCAAGCAAAGCATATCCGCTTTCACCGCCTCGTTCACGTTCAGCGGGCAAGGCGGCAACCCGTGCGGCACCTGCCTGGTTATCCAGAACAGCGCTTCCGGTACATCAGCTTTAGGGTTTACCGATAGTTATTCGGGCATCGCCAGTAGCATCGCTGTCCCATTGGAACTCGACAACGTCGGCAATACCGAAACCGGCCTATACACCAATGGAATTACAGGCGGCAGTACATCGTCGACACCCGTAAACCTCTTTTCTGGACATCCCATTAACGTAAGCCTGAGCTACAACGGCTCGTTGCTAAACGAATCGCTCTTGGATACGGTGACATCGGCCAGCTACAGCACGGCTTACGTGGTCAACGTTCCGTCCGCCGTCGGTGGATCAATGGCCTGGATCGGTTTCACCTCGTCGAGTAACTTTGGGTCCACCCAGACGATTTCCAACTTCCAGTTCACAAGCAGCCCCGTTCCCGAGCCAACCGCATTTGGCTTAATCAGCATCGTAATGTCGGGAGTTTTGAACGGCCGGCATCGAATCCGCCCGAGGATTAGTGCCTAGGCCATCGCGGAACAAAAGGTCAGGCCGTTCTTTAACTTCCGAGTCGGTCTAATGCACTCTCGGCCGAGGAATCTCCGGCTTCCAACGCCCTGCGATACCACTTGATGGCTTCGGATCGGCTTTCAGGTACACCGATGCCATATTCATGGCACCATCCCAGTCGAAAGAATGCCTTTGCATCACCGTGGGCTGCCGCACATGAAAAAAGTCGGAACGCCTCTGCGTGATCGGCTTTTACTCCACGACCGTATTGGTAACACGAACCAAGTTCCCGTTGCGCCTTAGCGTAGCCCTGATCTGCAGATTTGCGAAGCCACTTTACGGCTTCGTCGTAATCTTTTTGAGGCTCGCTGCCGGTTTCGCTCGTTATACCCTGCAAATAGTGCCATCCTACATTGTATTGCGCCTTCGCATCGTCTAGTTCAATGGCAGCGTGATGCCATTGCTCCGCGGCTAACCGCTCCCATTTGAGCGATTCCGTTTCGTCCTGCTCGACTCCTTTACCTCGAAAATAGCGATATGATATCTCCTCCGATGCCTCCGGATTTCCCGCTTCAGCGGCGAGCCGAATCCATTTGACGGCTTCTTCTGGATCATCGTGTAGTTGATCACACATAACGCCGAAAGATAATTGAGCATCGGTATTGCCCTGATTTGCGGCTAGGTGCCACCATTTCTCCGCATCATGGTAGTTCTTAAGCACCCCAAACCCCCGGGCATAACACGATGCTAAGGCATTTTGCGCTTCCGCAAGCCCTTGTTCCGCCGCCCGTCGGTACCAGTTCACGGTTTCGCGCTCATGGATGGCAACGCCAATGCCCCGCTCGTAGCGCGTGCCAAGATGGAACTGCGCCATGGGATTGCCGTTGGATGCTTCAGCATGTAACACGTCGAGCGATTTTTGGCGCCAATCAACATTCTTACCATGAGGGGTGACGGGCTGCGCACTCTTGTGCTCCGCTGAGGGAACGGCATCAGGCATGTTGCCTCCACTGCTCGATACAGAGACCTCGCTCTTGCCACCGATATTGGCCAGAGCATATTCATTCTGCGTATCTGCTGGGATTGGACTTGGACCTATGCTACCTAACGGACTTAATGTCCGGGCCCAACGCGTGAGATTAGATGGCGTCAATTCGTGAATCAGTTGTTGAAGCTCAGCGACCTCGGACAAGGTTCGACCAGCTAAACGAATGGAGATATGTTCTGGCGCGATCCACGGAAAGACACCGTCTTCCGATCGCAATCGAACGACGAACTGCCCCCTAATCCCCCGCCTATCGATCGCCTGGGTCAAAAGCAACCGCTTTTGGCCATCAACCTTAACGTAACCAAAAGACGGCAGCCACTTAGCATACTTAGTCTCTTTGCGCAATATGTCATAGGCGGAGTACGCAAGGCTTCCCTTTGGCCCGACAAGCTCAAGTAGTTGCCGCTGATCAGGTGGTGACGACCGATGCATCGCGTAGTGAAGCGCGTATTCCACGAATACCAGTACGACAGCACTCAGGGCAGCACCGCCGCGCAAGTCTGTCGCGGTAGATTGGAGAGCGGTGTTTAGCGGCGTTCCCAAACTGCTGCACAACTTGCGGTGAAAGACCACTATGCCTTCAAGAGCCGGCCGCCCACCCGTTGCCGAAAACCGAAGCTCTAACTCGGGTTCTCTGGTCTCTGGCGTCATAGGAACAGGCAATGGAATATAGCCGGAAACGCTTTTTTTTCAATTTTTCGCGCACCGGCCGCCGCTTTTAAGTAATGCCATCACAAGACGTTGGAGCCCGGGAATAAGAATGGAACAGCTTTGGAGGTGTTCGGAACGAGAAGGGAATGCGAGCCTGCTATTTTTCCGCGACCTCGCGGCGGCCAAGCGGGCATCTGGTAAGTGGAAGCCGCCACTGGCCAAGTCGGCCAGACCAGATTGCCCAGAACTGGAGAGCAGGCCATGGAACGAGATCAGTTGGATGTACATGTTCGAGAGCAGTTGCGGATGGGATGGCTGTACCCGTGTTCAGAAATCGCGAAGTTGGTATGCCCCGATCTGGTTGACGTGGCCCGAATTGAAGAATGGAGTCCGCAGGAATTCATTCGGCGAGCGATCCCGAGGCTGGCGCCTTGGATTCAAACGACGCACGGCGTTCGAGACCGGGAGTTGGCTAGCACGGCGGCACAAAATCTCGTCGTGCGCATGATGGAGCGCCGCCCAGATTTGTTCTTCGACCCTAACAAAGGCACCCGTGCACAGCACATGTTCGGTATCGTGAGGCAGGTGATACGGGAGACGCGCAGGCAAGAGTACCAACTTCGGCATTGCGATTGCGCGGATGATCGGACCGACGATCGACAACCGGACCCCTTTGGCGTCTTGGCTCATCAAGAGGAACTGAGCCTATTAAGAGCGCTGGTACTCGAACGGCCGGTGAGCCAGCAACGCGCGTTGGCCGAGAGGTATGACCTCGACATTTGTTGTCCTGGGCCTGTGGGTGACGCCTCCAAGGGCGCACGATACCTACGCCGTTTTCACGCGATCAAGGCAATGCAACAGCGCGCGGCCGAGATGGGCCTGCGGCCGTCGGCATATGGGCTTCGTCATAGGATGCCGCGCTCGTTGAAGCGGCCAGCCCGATATCGGCGAGGGTTTCGCCCTGACTGGCGATCGCCGCGCTTGCGCAAGCGTCGGAGAAATGGCAAACTGGAGTCAGAACGGGGAATAATTTCGGCTATGACAATTAGACAGTCAGAGGTGAACGAAAGAAACGCTCGCGCGCTGCGCGATCTGTTCTCGGGCCTTACAGAATCGGTGAAGGATCGGACCGACGTCATGGCCGCAATTCGGGATACCTTCGAGGCAGAATTCGCCAGGCAACTGAATATCCGGACTGACAGCGATAGTTCTAGTAATCCCGGACCGGCGGAATGACCGGCAATCCCGAGCCCCCGTCGGTGACGCCCGAGCAACGCCGGGCGATCCAGTCGCTGTTCGACAACCTGCCGGGGCAATTCGAAGAGCGCGCGCGAATCATGCAGGCGATCCGGAGTGCGTTTTACGACGAGCTAGCGCGGCAACTTGCGCCATCACTCAACGCCTTTGCAAAGGCCCAACCGCATGGCAGCGAAGGCGAACGTAGGCATTTGGCATCATGGATTAATCAGACCGTGCGACATTTCGGCCTTTCGCTCGAGTGCCCGATAACGGGTAAGCCCGCCATCTTGGTCGTGGACAATGTCATGGTCTCGCACCGGCCAGTGCCCCGATTTCGATTTGAAACAAGGCGAGGTTCCCTCGGGGGTCGACAGAAACGCGGAACAAGCGACGAGGTGCCGGACCTAGAACTCATGCAAGCGCCACTACGGGTGGAGAACCTATCACGAGAATTCAAAGGCCCTGGTCGTTAATCGAATGAGGTTCAAGGCGACCGTTGCGAAAACGTCGTCTGCATCCATGTCCGTCCCGATGACCGGAACCGGCGGCCATTCTGCACAATGATCGCATCAACCATCCCAGCGTTACGTATCCCGCCGGTGCGCAGCTCTCCAAACCTAGACGGTTCGATATCATATTGGAGTGTTTCACTTACCCCGGCAGTTGCTTGGGCCGGTGCCCCAAGGCCGGTCAACGATCCGATCAAATCTTGGCATTGGCTGTTCTGAGAGGCGTTCACAAGGAACTGTCTACTTCGGCCGATTACATCGGCGGCCCATGTGTTAGTGACCGGGTCGGAATTCGCATGAAAGATGCGGGTGTTGAGATTTCCAAAAATGCTATCGGCTTCGGCCTTGCCCTTGTCACCCGCACCAAGGGCGGCGTAGAAATTACTGACGTTTTGACTCAGGAGAACCGTGGCTACGCGGGCCGAGCGGGCCGTCGTTTGGAATTGCATGTCCCCCGAGGTGACGAAGTTCTGGGCCTCATCAGCCCAAAGGAAAACCGGACGCGGACTCGTTGTGATGTCACGCCGCTCGATCGACTTCTGGAAGGCGTGCTTCCACAGAACTTGTGCGAAGAGGCCAACTTCCGAGAATTCCTTCACGGGCAGATCGATACAAATGATTTCTCCGTTCTCGCATACCTCCGGCGTCACGTTTGTATCAGTGCAAAAAAGCTCGCGGAGAATCCCGCGGTTCAGCACATCCACCATCGAGGTGAAAGTGGACACCACCACGCTCCTCGTTTTTTCTGAGAGAGACGGGAATTCGAGCAAGAAGTAGTCGGCCACGATGGAAAAATCGATTTGCTGCTGTTCTGTCTTCTGCCGTTTGTCAGCTTCGCCAAGGCATTTGAAACAAAACGACTGCTCCTTCCACATGTCGGATCGAATCTGGTCCATTGACGTTGGCGCGGAGACGACCAGACGATACAGGTCCGGTATGCTGATCCGGCCTTTCGCCAGAATAAGAAGGTCAACGAGGTTGCGGCAAAGCTGGCGGGCCGCCCTCCGCCAATATCCTTCGTCCTCACGCCCACCGCCGCCAGCGGAGTTTCGCTCTGCGATTTCCAAGACGATTGAAAATAGGTTGACGATGTTCTCCGTCAATCCCGCGCCCGTTCCCTTTCGCTTCAACTCATAGTCGAGGAAGTTGAATCGCAACGATTCGGCGGTTCCGAAAATCAATAAATCTTTCAGCCGATGCGTCTCGCGGCAGTAGGACTCGATGAGTTGCCGCTCGTCGGCCTTCGCTGTGAGCACCAAGCCGCCGAATCCGGCGCGTAAAAAGGAGAGCATAATGGCGCGCCCGCTACCAGAAGTCTTACCGCTGCCAGTCGCCCCCAGAATAAGCGTTCCCTCGACGGCGCTGCCAATTGTCCACGGATCGTCGTACTTTGACCAATGGAGTAGCGGCGTCGAAAGACTCCACGGTTCAACTGTTTGGCTAGTCGGAATGGATTTTTTGAAAGGCCACATGGCTTCGCCTCCTGCGGTAATTGCGTACTGAACCATTTCAGCTATTGCCTGAGTTCCGACAGTTCCTTCTTCGCTTGACGTAGTCGCCGATCATCTGCATGACGCCGGAGGCCGCAGTCTCGCCTAGCATCCGAATCCACAAGACATGCACCAGGCAAGCGACCGCGATGCGCAGGGGCCGTTGAAGATCGTGTTTGAGAGTCACAGGTGCGTCTCCGTTGGGTCGAGCGCCGAAAAAGTGCGGCCGTCTCTAATCACTTGTCAGAAACGGGTAGGAATCTTTCATCAACGAATGCATGTGAAAGATTTGGCGCCCTTCCTGCCAATATGAGTGGGAGGCCACATGAAACAGTCGCAATCGGAAGAACCCCTTGCTCAGTCGCGCGACGGAATCAATTTCCTCTTTCTGATGTGCCAGTCAGTGGGAGTGACGTGCGAGATCTTTCTGCACCGTGGATTCGGCCGGCGCTGGCCGGGCGTCTGCGGCATGTACGGTTTAGTCGTGCTCGTTCTGTTCCCGCTGTTTTGGCCACCGGCGGAAGCCGGGCCGCTATTATGCCTTTTAGGGGCATACATCGCTGCCTGTGTCCTGGCTCGCATTTGCGCCCTTTGTAGCGGCGGCAACGGAGCCCATAGCCGGTATTCGGGCAATCCGCGAATCGCACGATTGCTTCCGTTCCTCAGTGAAAGCACGATCAAGCGGCTAATTGAGCCGATGCTGGTCTTCTCGATTGGCGTGGCGATGTTGGGCGTTAATCAGCCGCTCGGCGTTTACCTGATCCTGGCCGCGTGGGGATTGTTCATTTCAACGAACGTTGCGGAGGTTTGGGCACGGTCGCGTGCACAGGACCTTCAAGATGCAGTCATGGAACAGCGCGACATCGCTGAAAGGTTCCGTCGTTCAAACGGCAATAACTGGTAGCCAACAAGAGGAGGTTCTAATGTCTCGTGATTCTCCCAAACCGAAGGTCGGTGCAGGCCATGCAGCGGGCATGTTTAGACAAGGACTCCGCGAGCTTCGTGGGGTGCTCTATCCCGAATCGAACATAGCCCAGCAACAGCAAGATTACGGAATATGGGGCGTGGCCACGCCTGGAGAAGTGGCTGAGTCGCGGCGCGATGAAGCCCGCGGCCTGGACGAAGAACGTAGTTCGATCCTTGAGGATCGACTGAATCAGGTCGGCCCGCCCCGCGACTGTAAAGAGCGGGACGGGCCAGAAAGAGAGTGAATATGTATAGCGCGATTTTTTTCATGGTGTTCGGTGTCGTCGTTTACAAGGTCGCCGTCCGCATCAAGAGCAATCCTGGTCCAACGATCGAGCTTGGACGTGCTTTGAAGAACGTCCTACGAACCTAGGCAGGCGTTCGTTGCTTCACGGAATCGGCGAGGTCGGCGCGCGAGCGCCCCCCGCCGATTGTTTTGACATTGGGGCAAAGGCAAGTGTCGGTGAAGTAGAAGTTAGAGACGGTTGGCCTCCTGGTCCGCTGCGAAGGTGATGAGTCGGAAAGTTTTGACGAGCTCGCGCCAATTTTAAGTAGAGGAGTGGCGACTGCCTGAATCCATAGCAAGGACCAGAATCATGGAACCTCATGAAAACAATCGCTTAGATAACCCCGAACGATCGGCGGATGATACGGATGCGTCCATCAAATCCTGGGAAAGCGAGGGCGGTTCCGTCGTCGAAGCGCGCCTGCGGCAATCCGAAGCTGCCCGGGATGATCGGCAGCCCAACGATAAGAGCGTTGAGAGGGGGTAAATAGCTCAATCGTCAGGCGGTTTATCGCCGCCCTTCCCGGTTGTGAAAAACTCACAGGCCGACGATTCATTCTTCGACCAACGAATGGCACCAGCCCAAGTAATCATCTTTTCCAAAAAATCTGTTTAGCCGCAAACATGGCTGCCAACGCCAGACAATCTCAACGCGACTCCTCCGCGCGCCGCCGCGCGGAAGCAATTCCTGATTGGATCACGGAAGAACTGATACAGCGGACGCTTAGAGTATGGAATCCCCACTATCGTTTCACGCTCAACCGTGACGACGCTGTTGGTATAATCATGACAGTGAGTCGGTTGTACCGCGTCTTGTCACGAGGATGAGCCATGAAACAGTTTGTCGCGCTCGCACGGGTTTCAAGCAGAGAACAGGAACGCGAAGGCTTTTCGCTGGAAGTGCAGGAGGATGCGCTCAGGCGCTACGCCTCCCAAGCCGGCGGTGAAATCCGGAAGCTCTTCCGCATCGCCGAGACCGCCAGCAAGACGGATGAACGCAAAACGTTTAAAGAATTAATCGCCTACGCCAAGAAGCACTCCATCGAATTGGATGGAGTGCTGTTCTACAAAGTGGACAGGGCAGCCCGAAATTTATTTGATTATGTTGAGTTAGAACGGCTGGAATCGGAATACCAGGTTCCCTTCATCTCAGTATCCCAGCCGACCGACAGCAATCCCGCCGGCCGTATGATGCGTCGGACGCTGGCGAACATGGCCAGCTTCTATACCGAACAGCAATCAGTAGATGTGCGGGAGGGATTGGCTCGCCGCGTTCAGGAAGGCTGGTTCGTCGGTCTTGCTCCTTATGGGTATCGCAACGTTCGCAAAGAAGGACGCGGAATTGTGGAGATCGATCCTGTGACGGGCGGCAACGTGCGGCGCATCTTCCACTTGTTTGCCTATGAACCGCTCACGCTCGATTGCCTGATCGAGCGATTGCACACCGAAGGCCTGGCCTTTCGTGATTCCACACCGCGGTTCCCCCGTAGCTCAATCCATAATATTCTCCTGGATCGTGCCTATATCGGAGAAATTGAGTTCCGGGGCCAGTGGTTCCCCGGCAAGCACGAGCCGTTGATAGATCGTGCGACCTGGGATCGCGTCCAAGCTCTGTTGGGCGGGCATATTTATCAGTCCCATGCCATGACCTATGCCGGCGAGTTCATGACCTGTGCACATTGCGGGCACATCATCACCGGTGAACGGAAGACCAAGCAAACCAAAACGGGTGAGCGTGTCCACATCTATTATCGCTGTGGCTATTACAACCGTCCCGATCATCCCCGTGTCCGGGTCAAGGAAGCCGATCTGGATACGCAGGTATTGGCGGTATTCGATTGCATACGCATAGAAGACGAAGAAGTGCGGGAGTGGTTCCGCGAAGTGCTGCGGTCGCAGACGCGAGATACGCAGCAGGAATCGCTGGCCCAGCGTGAAGAACTAAAGCGGCAGGAAACGCTGATCATTGGCCAGCAGGACCGGCTATTAAATCTGCTGATTGATGGCCAGGTTGATCAGGACAGCTTCGCTCGCAAGCAGACGGAGTTGCGGGACCGCTTGGCGAATATCAAGCTGCAACTCGATGTCGTAGACCGTTCGCACGACGAAACCGCGGAACTGGCCTGCAAAGTTTTTGAACTTTCGCAAACGCTTCGCCAGCAGTGGCTTAGCGCCGACTACGCGGCCAAGCGTCGAATCCTGGAAATCGTCTTTTTGAACTGCCGGCTCGATGGCGTAACTCTCGTCCCCACAATAAGAAAGCCCTTCGACATGCTCGCCGAAGGGCTCGTTTCGAAAAATAGTCGGGGTGACAGGATTTGAACCTGCGACCTCTTGGTCCCGAACCAAGCGCTCTAGCCAAGCTGAGCTACACCCCGGATATCAAGTTGTCATGCCGAGTGGGCAAGAGGGTTTAGTCTATACGGTTCGGCGGGGGATTCAAGTTGGGGGAATGCCAATGGCTGGCCAACTAGGGGATGTTGGGTTTCAGGAGTTCGCCGGCGAGGCGGGTGTCGGGGTCGATTTGGGGGGTAGTTTCGGCGAGGGCTTGGGAGGCCATGCGGCGGACGACGGCGATGGAGAGGTTGCTGCCGGGGCAGTCGGTTTTTTTGCAGTCGCGATGGCCGACGACCCGGTCGGGGCGGACGTGGTAGGTTTTTTCGAGGTAGGCGACGAGGCGGGCCAGGGATTGGAGTTGGGCGGGCGTCGGGCGGGTAACATCGAAATTGCCGACGAGGCAGATGCCGATGCCGTGTTCGTTGTAGCGGTTTTGGTTGGTCTGGGTGTCCTGGGTGTGGGCCCCGACGCGTTGTTCGCGCCAGCGGGGGCCGACTTCGATTTGGCCATCGCGGGTTTCGGTGCCGTTTCCGATGACGAAGTCGTAGCCGAGGTCGACGAAGTGGCGGGCGCGGTGGTCGGCGTCGAACTTTCGCGCTCCGCCGGTGGGGGTGGCGCTGTGGTGGATGATGATCATGGTCCACTGGCGCGGCGTGGCGGCGGGCAGCCATTCGCGCGGCACGCCATTGGGAGTGGGGAGGTTGGCCGTGGGGGGTGGAAGGGGAACTCCCTGCGGGGGGCCGCTGAAGTTGGGTTGCGGCCAAGCGGCGGTTTGGGGGGTGGGGTTGCAACCGGCAGTGGACAAGACCAACAGCAGAAGCGCTGCGGCGAGCGTGCCGAACAAGTACAACGATGCCCTCTTTTTCCAGACTCCCGTGCCCATAATCGATAGCCCTGCGTAATTTACATGACAAAGCGACGCTGCGCGATCCACGGACCCATTAGATACTTATCGGACGATCCAGCCAAAGCCCTTAATCCGCGTGTTTTTGACGTAACCGCGGGCTGATTCGCAACATGAGCTGCACGCGTTCGACCTCTGCGAGCCAGTCGGACAACGTGGCGGCCATCTCATCCGAATCGGGGGCGGCGATGCCGGTCGGGCAGGCGGCCCTGAGTTGCTTACGTGCGATGGCCCGGTATCGGTTCAGCGTTCTGTCACCATAAACGCCGCAAAGTTCAAAATCTTCCGCGAGAAAAAGGACGACGGGAACGCGGTCGCCGCCGTTGATGCGGAGTTGGGAGGAAAGGTCCTTGTGGACGTCGCGGTCGACGTAGCGGATGTGGATTTTCTGGGGGTTGGCTTCGGCGATCCGCTGGATGAGGGGGCATTGCTGGACGCAGTCGCCACACCAGATGCCGGAGATGACCAGGAGGTTCATGTCGCGAACGAAACCGGAGAGGACTTGCCGCTGAGGGTCGGTGACGCGGACGGCGTCGTAAACCTGGGTCCAGCGGCGCTGTTGTTCTTCGGTGCCGGTGCGGAGGTAGGCGTCGTATGGGAGGGCGGCGGAAAATTTTTCAGAGAGGAAAGTGGGTTGCATTGGGAGAAGGCTCCTTGAAGCGGGATTGTAGCCGGCTTGGGGAGGGGTTGGCAGCGCAACGGATTTGGGGGATGGGGGGAATCGGCTTTTACGTAAGTTATTATGGAGACAGGAGAAGGAGAAATCAGCAGGTTGGCTGGTGGAAAATATTGTTGCGCCACGTTGCGCCATGTTGCGCGAGATGCAACTCGATAGAGCGGAATCTGGCCGATAGGCATGTTTTCAAAGAGCCGAGAGTTTGTTAGGGTAAAGTTTAGCTCAGCAATATGGAAAGTCAAAAGTTATTTGGGATTTTTTTAGTTGCCGGTTCAAGGGTTTAAGCGAGGATTGCACATGATGTGTTGCTCGAAGTTGAAAGCGGGCGTGGCGTTGATTTGTGCGGGGATGGTGGCAACCGGAACAAGCGGGAAAGCCAACGACGCGCTGCAGGCGCCGGCGGTCGTGGAGGCGACGGCGACGGCGACCACTCGGCCTGCTGGATCGCGGTTGCAATTTCGTTTCGTGTTGGATGCCAGCGAGGCGGCGACGCGGCCGGCGGAGGACATGCAGGAGCCGGGCAGTCGCGCGGGTGCCCTTGAGGATGTGTGGGTGGAGGAGCGCGCGGTGGTCGACGATTCGATGGTGGAGTCGGCCAAGGTGCTGGAGAGTTCCGACTCGAAGGGGCATTACAACGTATTAATCCAGTTCACGCCGGATGGCGCCAAGCGGATGCAGCAGATCACGGGCGACAATATCGGGAGGCGGCTGGGCATCGTGTTCCGTGGGAAATTGATCGCAGCGCCAACGATTCACAGCATGATCGGGGGCAGCGCGGAGATAAGCGGGGGATCGGATGGTTTTACGAAGGCGGATGCGGACGCGATGGTGCGCGCTCTCTCCGGGCATAAAGCCACTACGACAAAGGTTGAGGCGAAGAAGTGATTGGGTTATTTAGTTTGCGGGTTCGGTGGATCACAAAAAGGTACGCGCCCCGCAAGCGGGGCGGCTAAAAAGGGGATGAGCGGTACACGTGGGTGCGGGTGTGCGGGGAATTAGGCGGGGTCGTAGCCTTTTCGTCTTGTGAAGGGGTGGCAGCGGGCGATGCGTTTTAGGGTGCGCCAGGAGCCTTTGAGGGGGCCGTATTTATTGAGGGCGTCGATGGCGTATTGGCTGCAGGTGGGGTGGTAGCGGCAATGGCCGCCGAGGAAGCGGGAGAGGGTGGCACGGTAGAGGCGGACGAGTTGGATCAGGAGCCAGCGCATGGGGGAGTTAGTTTGGCATGAAAGAGGATACCTACTCCGCCGCGGAAGGTGGAGTTGGGAAAGGAGAAATCGCGGGTGAGTTCGACGAAGCCGAATTTGGCGTGGAGGTCAATGGTGGCGCGATTGAGGGCGTTGGCGAAGTAATAGACTTTGGCGGCTCGCTGGGAAATCCAGTTGAGACGCTGCTTCGTCAGTTCGGCGCCGATGCCTTGGCGACGATGGGCGACGGCGACGGTGACGCCTCCGAGGTACCAGCCGGCAGGGGCGATGTTGGGCGGGGAGCCTGGCGGGGGCGCGAAGTAACTGGCGCGGGCGAAGGCGATCCTCTGGGAGTGGGAGAGCGTCGCGACGAACAACAGCCTGGTTGGAGGATGGACGGATTGTTGTTGGACGATCTCGGCGAGGAGGCGGGGGATGCGATCCGGGTCGGGCTGGCCTTCGCGCTCGTCGAAGAGAGAGGAGATGGATGGCTCATCGCCGGGACGAGCCGGGCGGATCGAAAGGTCAGGCGGGGGCGCGCGGCGCTGAGTGGGGTGCGGGTCGTAATCGGCGAAATAATGGCTCATTTGCGGGATTGCCATTTGGCATGGAGGGCGATGAGAAGGCTACTGAGCATTCGCTGGTAGTCGGCGAGGATGGCGCCGGGGTCGTAATGGCGGACGACGAGAACGATGTCGTAGCCGACGGGGAGATCATGTTGCATGAGGCGGAAGGATTCGCGGAGGAGGCGCTTGAGACGGTTGCGCGTGACGGCCTTGCTGGCGACGCGTTTGGGGACGCTGAGGCCGAGGCGGGAATGGGGGAGGTTGTTGGGGAGCATGACGGCCAGGAGCGGGCCTTTGGATTGTTTGAGGCCGTGGTCGAAGATGGGGGGGAATGCGCGGCAGCCGCGGAGGATGTGGGATTTGGGGAAGGTGAGGGGTTTCAAGGGAAATCCGAATGACGAAATTCGAATGACGAATCAATGACGAATGTCCGAAGGATAAAAAATCGAGTTATCTTGAGCGGCGCTGACAGCAGAATCTGACTTGGAATCGCGGGCAGATGCTTCGCCGGGTACGGCTCAGCATGACGGGGCTTACGGGATTTGAGATAGGGCTACCGTCAATGAATTCCTTCGTGGGCGAGCCAGCGTTCGGCATCGAGGGCGGCTTTGCAGCCCATGCCGGCGGCGGTGATGGCTTGTTTGTAGACGGGGTCGGCGACGTCGCCGGCGGCGAAGACGCCTTCGACACTGGTGGTGGTGCGGAAGGGGTCTTTAAGGATGATGAAGCCTTTGGGGTCGGTGGCGAGCTGGTTGTTGAGGAATTTGGTGTTGGGGGTGTGGCCGATGGCGACGAACATGCCGGGGGCTTCGATGGTCTGTGTTTCCTGGGTTTGGATGTTTTTGACGCGGACGCCGGTCATGCCGTCTTTTTCGTTGCCGAGGACTTCTTCGACGACGCTGTTCCAGACGGGTTGGACCTTGGGATTGGAGAGGATTCGGTCGGCCATGACCTTGCTGGCGCGGAGGAAATCGCGGCGGTGGACCAGGTGAACCTTGCTGGCGAACTTGGTGAGGTAGGTGCCCTCCTCTGCCGCCGAGTCTCCGCCGCCGACGACGATGAGGGGCTGGTTGCGGAAGCGGGGGAGCGCGCCGTCGCAGACGGCGCAGGCGCTGACGCCGCGGTTTTTGAAGTTGGATTCGGAATCGAGGCCGAGGTAGTTGGCGCTGGCGCCGGTGCAGATGACGAGGGTATGTGAATGGATGGTGGCGCCGGCGGAATCGACGAGGGTGAAGGGGCGTTTTTTCAGGTCGACCGAGACGATGTCTTCGGTGACGATGCGCGTGCCGTAGCGTTCGGCCTGGTGGCGCATGTTGAGCATAAGCTCGGGGCCCATAACGCCTTCGGGAAAGCCGGGGAAGTTTTCGACTTCGGTGGTGAGGTTGAGCTGGCCGAGGGGAAGGGTGCCTTTGAGGCGGTTGTCCTCGGAAATGGCGCCTTCGTAAACGACGGGGTTGAGATTGGCGCGGGCGGCGTAGATGGCGCAAGTCCAGCCGGCCGGGCCGGAGCCGATGATGACGATTTTTTCAGTGGTGGAGGATCCCATGCTGTCGGGGAATTGTAAGCATGGGAGGAGGAATTTCACGCCCTCTGCGCGCCCCCGCGCGGCGCGGTGGCTTGGAGGTTTCGAATTTAAATGAGCGTGCTGGGACTCGAACCCAGGACCCTGTGATTAAAAGTCACATGCTCTACCAACTGAGCTACACGCTCGCAAAGGCGCGGCAAAAAAGGCCAAGAGAGGCGATTCTATGCAAAATCGGGCGTTCTTCAACCGGCTTGTTTAATTGGCCTGGCGGCGCGACGATTCGGGCTTATGTGGGTGAAGAATGATTTTATGCGATTGATTGTGATTTCGCTGTTGATCCTGCCGGCAGCGCCGTCGTGTATGCACGTTGAGCGTCAAGACCTGATGCGTGTCGGGCCGGAGGGTGCTGGGACGGTGATTCCGACGCGGCAGATGATTCATCCGGCGGGGGCGAGCGTAGAGTTTCACGGTCGGCCGGTCGATTTGCTGGCGAGCGAGGATGGCCGGACGATCTACGTTAAAAGCGATTTTTCGGTGTTCGTGGTGGATGCCGCGAAGAACGTGGTGCGGCAGGAGATGAAATATCCGGAAAAGCTGGGGGCATCGCTGCACGGGATGGCGCTATCGAAGGATGGGGGGCATTTGTATGTGACGCTGGCGCAATCGGTTTTGGCGGACTTGGCGGTGGGAAAGGATGGGACGTTGTCGCTGGCGCGTGCGCTGGCGGTGCGGGTCAAGAAGGAAGGCGAATCGTATCCGAACGGGATCGCGCTGGCGTCCGACGGGAAGACGGCGTACGTATGTCTGTCATGCAACAATTGTGTTGCGGTCGTGGACCTGGCCGAGGGGAAAGTGCTCGGGAACATCCCGGTGGGGCTGGCGCCGTACGACATCGAGTTGTCGCCGGACGGCGGGGAGGCGTACGTTTCGGATTGGGGCGGCCGGCGCGCTATGGCAGGCGATAAGACGTCAGTCTCGGCCGGTACGCCGGTGCCGGTGGACGATCGGGGAATCGCGACGAACGGGGCGGTTTCGATTCTGGATTTGAAAGAGCGCAAGGAAGTAGCGCAGTTGCCCGTGGGGCTGCATCCATCGGACCTGGTGCTGGCGAAGGACGGCAGGACGCTTTACGTCGCCAACGCGAATTCGGACACGATATCGGTTGTGGACGTGAGGGGTCGAAAGGTGGCGCGAACGCTAGCCGTTCGGCCGGACGCTAAGCTGCTGTTCGGATCGGCGCCCAACGCGCTGGCATTGTCGCAAGATCAGCGGACGCTTTACGCGGCGCTAGGCGGAAACAACGCGGTGGCGGTCATTCCGCTGAGTGGTGAAACGCCGACGGCCTTCATGCCGGCCGGGTGGTATCCGGGGGCGCTGGCGATAAGCGGAAACCATCTTTTCATCGCCAATGTCAAGGGATTTGGCACGCGGGATCCGGCGCAAAAGGGGAAGTGGTCGACACGCTACGGCGCGTGGGGTTCGCTCAGCAACGTTGAGCTGACAAGCGACGCGGGAAAACGGGAACAATATATTCGGCAAGTGCTGGCCGACGCGATGGTGCCGCAATCCTTGAAAGCGATGGAGCGGGCGAGCGGGGGTGGGAACGCGGCAGCGGTGCCGGCGCATCCGGGGCAGCGGTCGGTGTTCAACCACGTGGTATACATCATCAAGGAAAACCGGACTTACGACCAGGTTTTGGGGGACGTCGGACGGGGTAACTCCGATCCTTCGCTGTGCATCTATGGCGAAGATATCACGCCCAACCAACACGCCTTGGCGCGGCAGTTCGTTTTGCTGGACAACTACTACTGCAACGGCATCCTCTCGCCGGACGGGCATCATTGGGCGACGGAGGGGATTACGACTGATTACCTGGAAAAATCGTTCGGCGCGTGGGTGCGATCTTATCCTTCCACCGGCGACGACCCGCTGGCTTACTCGAACACGGGTTTTATCTGGGACAACGCGCTACAGCATGGCCTGAGCTTCCGAAACTACGGCGAATTTCGGTATGACAAGCTGGAGCCGTTTGCGCACGGGTCAGCGACGCGACCGGTCGCTCCGTCGGACCTGAAGGACCGGCGCGTGCACATCGGCCTTCAGGCGATCGCGCCGTACACCTGCCCGGATTTTCCCGGATATACGACTGAAATCCTGGACGTGCAGCGGGCCGACACGTTCATCCGCGAGCTACGGGAATTTGAGAAGACCAACATGCTGCCGAACCTCCTGGTGGTTTACCTACCGAACAACCACACCAATGGGCTTCTTCCCGGCAGCCGCACGCCGGCGGCGATGGTTGCGGACAACGACCTGGCGGTGGGGAAGATATGCCAGGCGGTTTCACAGTCGCGGTTTTGGAAAGACACGTGCGTCTTCATTACGGAAGATGACCCGCAGGATGGGTTTGACCACGTAGATGGGCACCGGTCCCCCTGCCTGGTGGTGTCGGCGTACACTAAGCGGAACGCGGTCATTTCTAACTTTTACAACCAGACGTCCGTGCTGCACACGATTGAGTTGATGCTCGGTCTTCCGCCGATGAACCAGTTGGACGCGCTGGCGCCGGCGATGAACGAGTGCTTCAGGAACAAGGCTGATCTTCGTCCTTACGTGCTTGTGCCAAAGCGGGTGGACCTGGAAGATCGAAATCCGGCAAAGGCGGCGCTTTCGGCGCGCGCGGCGGAAATGGCGGAGTTGAGCATGGGGTTGCGCTTAGATGAACCGGACGAGGCGGACGAAGACACGTTGAATCGAATCCTGTGGTTTGCCGCCAAGCCGGCAACGCCTTATCCGGCCGAGTTCGCCGGGGCGCACGGGAAGGGTCTGGGTGCGGTGCATTTGAGGCATTCCGGGGCTCCGGAAGACTCCGATTAGCACGCCTTTTGCCACTGATCGGGCGGATTGCAATGAAAGGAGCACGCTAATGGCCAGCCAGATGCGGCCCTCGTCTAAACAGGATGCCCCAGACCCCGCGATGGCGTATGAGCGGGCGCAACCGGAGAAGGAATCGGGGCAGGGGCGGTTGGACAACAACCATGACGCGGTGCCGGAAGACCGGCCGGATGCCGCGCATCGCGCGGTGAAGAACAGTCAGCAATCGACCCGACAGCTCAATGCGGAGGACGTCACTTCCGGATTAGTTGAAGGCAATCCTCAGCATCCCGGCCAATCCCCTGCCATTCCGGCTTCCAACCGTTTACCGCCGCAACCGGATCATTCGATGCATGAAGAGGAGCCTATGGGGTGGGACCAGGCGCCTACGGATATTCATGACCCGCGTCAGCAGCGGCAGCCGCGAACGGAAGGTAAGGGCGGGACGCCGTGAGGCCTTGCGGGGCATATGTCCTATAAAATCTGATCCGCCGGTGGCGGCAATGCCGATATGGCTTTCATGGCCGTCTCATCAGTCCCCGCCATTTCTGCGCTTCCGAACCGCAAGATTTGCACGCTTGAGCGCCTGTTGAGCGCCCGGGCCGAGGCCAGGCGGCAGAATAAGACGGTCGTGCATTGCCACGGGTGTTTTGACATCGTTCACCCGGGACACATCCACCATCTTCAGTTTGCCAAATCGCAGGGTGATCTGCTGATCGTCACGGTGTCGGCCGACCCGCAGGTGAACAAGGGGATCAATCGGCCGCTGATCCCGGAAGATCTGCGGGCGGCGAGTTTGGGGGCGCTGGAATGCGTGGATTTCGTTTACGTGAACCAGGAGCCGACGGCGGTGGGGTTGTTGTCGCAACTTCAGCCGGACATTTACATCAAGGGGCGGGAGTATGAGACGAATCAGGATCCGCGCTTCTTGGCGGAAAAAGACGCCGTCACGCGGCACGGCGGGCGCGTGGTGTTTTCCTCCGGGGACGTGATTTACTCGTCGACGGCGCTGATCGGGCAATTGGAAGACCAGGAAGTTTTCAGCCGGGAAAAAGTGCGGCGGTTTCTGGACCGGTTCGATCTGGATACGCAATACCTTCACCAGCTTGTGTCGCGGTTTCGCGGGTTGAAAGTCGCGGTAGTGGGGGATTACATCCTGGACCGGTACCACTTCTGCGATGCGGTGGGCATTGCGGGGGAATCTCCGATGATGACGCTGCGTCCCTTGAGCACGCAGGAATATGACGGTGGGGCGGCGATCGTCGCGTCGCACCTGCGCCGTCTTGGGGCGAACCCTGTCCTGCTGACATCGCTGGCGGACGATTCGGCCTCGCACGCGGTTTCAAACCGGCTGGCGGAGTCTGGGATACAAGTTGAGGCGATCAAGCAGCGGCGGCAGCTCGTTTCGAAAAATCGCTACCTGGTCGATCAATCCAAACTATTCAAAGTGGACGAAGGGGCGACCAGCCCGCTGGATTCGCAGGATGAAAAGCAATTCATCGACCGGGTGGTCTCTGCCTGCCGGAGCGCCGATGCGCTGATCTTCGTGGACTTCGGTTACGGCCTGTTGACCGGATCGCTGCTGGATAAACTGATGCCAGTCGTGCGGCCGATGGTTCCGACGATCACTGCCGACGTTTCGGGGGTTCGATCGAACCTGCTTCGCTTCAAGAGCGCGGACCTGCTTTGTCCGACCGAACGGGAGTTACGGCAGACCGTAAATGATTTTTCGGCCGGCCTGACGAACGTGGCGTATCGGCTGATGAGCCAAACGCAGGCGCGGAACCTGATCATCACCATGGGCAAGGAAGGGCTGGTGACGTTCGACCAGTTCGTGCCGCCGACCGACGAGGCATCTTGGGAGAGAAAGTTACGAACCGCGTATGTGCCGTCCCTGGCGACCCACGCGGTCGATCCGCTGGGGTGCGGGGACGCGCTGCTCAGCGCGGCGACGTTGTCGCTGGCGGCGGGCGGAAGCTTGCAGGCGGCGGCATTTTTGGGCTCTTGCGCGGCGGCGGTAGAGATCGGACGCATCGGTAACCACCCCGTCTCCACGGAACAACTTCTGACGCGCGTGAACCAGTACCAGCAGTCTTTGGCGCCCGTGCCGGCGCGCCTGGCTTCGTGATCCCGCCATGAACCCGATCATCGAAAAGATCACGCCCAACGGCACGTATTCTACGCCGGCGCTCTTCCTCGGGCTGGAGCCGACGCTGCTGGAGGAACTGCATGCGGTTCCTCCATCGCACCCGGCACTGCCGGGCTTCAAGACGCCAATCTACGTGATTTCGGAAAGCAAACCGGCGCTGGCGGACCCGCGCATTCTCTGCTTTGCCTCGGTGTCGCAATTTCAATCGGCCTTCTTGACCAACCCGCGGCTGCCGTTGCCGAACATCGCGATCACCGTCGATTCGACGCTGCTGCCGCCGGGGACCGGGCTTGATGCGCTGCTTCAACCCGTGCGAACGGTGCAATCCGAGCGCTGCTTTCAATTGCTCAACCAGATCAAGTCCGTCTACGTCGGCGTCGATCAGGCGGTGTTGCAAAAACGATTTGAATCCGGGCATTTGAAAATCCTCGGAATCACCAGCCGATTCACCACGTTCCTTCAACATTCGATGCGGGACTGGCTCAGCGGAATGCGACGGCTGGGGCACCAGACGCGGCTGCTCATCGAAGAGGCGGACCACGAAATTCTAAACAGCCTTTCGTATGCCCAGGCCTGCGCGGATTTCCGTCCAGACCTGCTGCTGATCATCGATCATTGCCGGGGGGAGATTCATGGCCTGCCGGATCAGATCCCCAGCGTCATGTGGATTCAGGACAATTTGCCGAACATCTTCTGCACGCAGGCGGGGCAGCGGCAGAAGCGGCTGGATTACACGATCGGATACGGCTATCGCGACTGCACGCGAACCTACGGCTACCCGGCCACGCGATTCATGCCGGCGATGGTGGGGGTAAACGAGCAACGGTTCTGTCCGAAGACGATCGCGCCATCAGATCGCGAAAAGTTCGCGTGCGACGTGGCGTTCGTCAGCCATTGTTCGACGCCGGCGGACGTGGTGCTTCGCTTTGCGCTTGATCAGCAGACCAACCAGCGCGATCGGCGGGTGTTGGAAGACGTATACCAGCGGATCGAAGCGGTTTATGCGACGGGGAAGGTGGTGGTGTTGCAGCACCACATCCGCCAGCATTTGCGGGATGCCTGCCAGGCGCTTTCGATTCAGCTCAACAACGAAGATTCGATCGTCAACTTCTTCTATCAGCGGATCGTGAACCCGTTGTTCCGGCATCAGTCGCTGAAATGGCTGGCCGAGATGGACGTGCGGCTGCACCTTTACGGGCGGGGGTGGGAAACGCATCCCCAGCTTTCGCGTTTTGCCAAGGGACCGGCGGATAACCAAGGCGACCTGGCGGTCATTTACCAGGCCAGCAAGATCAACCTTCAGGTGACGCCGTACGGGTCGGCGCACCAGCGGATGTTCGAGGGGCTGGCGTCGGGGGGATTCTTCCTGATGCGATATGGCGAGGGGGACCTTTGCAACCGCGTTTACCAGCAGCTCTGGCAATGGTGTCAGCGGCATCACGTGCATTCCGATGCGGAGTTTCTCCGCGTCGCCGACGACGCGATCATGACGATGTACCGGCAGACGGTTGAGATCGAAGGGGTCGATGCGATTCAAAACGGCTGGAACCTGCCTGAGCTTCTGCGGCTGATGGCGGCGGGGGAATTTACGCACAGCGCCAGCACGTTGTGGGACGAATTTGACCAGGTGGCGTTCGATTCGGCGGCCGAGCTGCGGCAGCGCGTCACGCATTTCCTGAGTCATGACGAAGAGCGAAGTCGGATCGCGGCGTCGATGCGGCAGCGGGTTCTTGACCGGTTGACCTACGCCAGCACGAGCCGGCGCTTGCTGCAGTTCATCAGTACGGATTTATCGGCGGGCACCTTGCGGGCCGCGGGTTGATGGGAAGATGACGATGGAGGATGCCACGCGATGTTGCTAACCGAACGCCAATCACCCGCCGCCCATCGGCGCATCGCGCCGCCAACGGCGACGAGCCCGCTGCAATGCGTCAACCTTGGTTGCGGGCAGCGCTATCGCACGAACGGCGGATGGATCAACATCGATTTCACCTCCAAATCTCCCGACGTTCGCGCCCATGATTTGCGGAAGGGTATCCCCTGCCCGCCTGCAGCGTCGATTTCGTCTACCACTCGCACGTGCTGGAGCATTTCGATCGGGCCGGCGCCGTTAAATTCCTGGCGGATTGCCACGCGGTCCTGCGGCCGGGGGGGATCGTTCGCGTGGTGGTCCCGGACCTTCAAGCGATTGCCAGCGCATACCTGGCGGCGCTGGATCGGGCGGATAGCGGGCTTGCCGGTTGGGATGCGAATTACGACTGGATGGTGTTGGAACTGCTAGACCAGATGGTCCGCACGGAATCGGGGGGTGAGGCCAAGAAATACCTTGAGTCGGATAGTCTTTCGAATCGCGATTTTATCCTGCAGCGTTGGGGACTTGAGGCGAGCCGGATTTTGGAACAACTGGCCGCGCAGAAAAAGGCGCCGCTGTCTAATCGGCCTCGGTGGAAGAAACCGCTGATTCAACGGCTTCGCGAAAGCGCGCTGCGATTGATCCTTCGAGATGAATACTCCCTGCTTCAGTCGGCCCGCTTCCGCGACCGCGGCGAAATTCACAAGTGGATGTACGACCATTATTCGCTGTCACGCCTGCTGGCAAGCGTTGGATTCGAACAGGTGGTTCGCCGCGATCCTGCGTCAAGCTATCTGGCGAACTGGGCGTCGTGGCACCTGGACACCTGCGAAGACGGCAGCACTTACAAACCCGATTCGCTCTACGTGGAAGCCATCAAACCGGCTTGACATTGAAAGAGGATGACACCATGACCATCACCGCCCCTGTCACGCCGCGCAAATATTCTCCGGACACGGACCCCGCCACCATCGCGGTGTTTGAGACCGTCGAACCCTACACCATGACCGGCATTGCGCGCATCGCGGCACTCCGTAACGCGGTCCAATACATCTCCCGCAACGGGATCTCCGGCGACGTCGTCGAATGCGGCGTCTGGAAAGGGGGCAGCATGATGGCGACGGCGCTCACGCTGCTGGAGCTTGACGACACGGCCCGGCACCTGCACCTCTTCGACACCTTCGAAGGCATGCCGGAACCGTCCCACCTGGACAAAGACACCCTCGGCGGCGACGCCCGGACCATGTATCACGACATCGCTAAGGAAGGCGACGGCAAGTGGTGCTGCGCCGGCGTCGACGAAGTCCGGGACGCCATGGCGCTGACTCACTACCCCCCTTCCCAAATCCATTACATCCAGGGCAAAGTTGAGCAGACGCTTCCCAGTCGCGCTCCGGACAAAATCGCGCTGCTTCGCCTCGACACCGATTGGTACGAGTCGACGTATCACGAGCTGATCCACCTTTACACCCGCCTGAGCGTCGGCGGCGTGCTCATCATCGATGACTACGGGCATTGGCAGGGAGCGCGCAAGGCGGTCGATCAATTCATCGCAGAAAACCGGCTAAAACTGCTGCTGAACCGGGTGGATTACACGGCGCGAATCGCGGTTAAGCTCGAAGCGTAGAGCGTGTTTTTCACCTCACGAGGTGGAAAACACGTCATCCTGAGGCGTACTCGCCGAAGGATCTCGCGTCGAATCCCAACCGGATCCTTCGGCGAGTACGCCTCACGAGACATTCACCCAATGCCATGAAGTGACAATGCCTTACGTCTTTTCAAAACATGCATAGAGGGTGTGCCCGGCGATCCGTTTTCGCACCGGCCCGCATCGCGTTAACGACGGAGTCAGTACGCGTTGCCGCAGGAAGTTTGCGATTGGCCGCAGGGCTTTTCGCCGGAACAGCGGGCGCAGTTTTACGCGCCAGTAATAGTCGGCGTGATAGGCGGCCAGCGGTTCCTCCACCATCCGTACCAGACGCATGGGGAATAGGCTCTCCAGGCTTCGCATCGTTCGTTTCTTCCACAATGTCAGGTGGTGCGGCGGCATGTTCAGCACGTTGCGATCATCCTTCCCCTGAAACGAATCGTCGTTCGGCACCGACACGATCACCCGCCCCCCTGCTTTTACCAGGGACAACAGCGCGGCGATGAACCGGGTTGGGTTTGGCACGTGTTCCAAAACCTGAAACGCACACACGGCGTCGAACTGACCGCCACGTTCCCTGGCGACGTCGTAGAGATCGACCGATTCCACCGGTAAACCTTTTGCCTTGGCGCGCGCCACTGCGGTGGCGTTCAACTCGATCCCTGCGGCCGTTTTGTCGGCCAGCAAACGCTGTACGAACGAGCCTTCGGCGCAGCCCACTTCGAGCACGCGGCCGCATTTTGACAAATCCTGGACGGCGACGTCGTGTTCCCACTTGTGTGGGATGTAATACCAGTCGAAACGTTCGAGGTCCGCGTAAAACGCCCCATCGCCGGCCACGCTGGTGGGAGAGAAGAAGCCGAGTCCGGTTTGTTCTCCGCGGTAGAGACGAATTTCGGATGCTTCGGCGGAGGCGAGCAGCCGGCTCACGTCCATCCCGTGAAGGCGGTGCCAGCGCTCGGCCAGCGCGCCGGCGCTCCACGTCGCTGCCAAGGTCACCTTCTCCTGAGGCAGCAGCGGACTGGCGTCGACCGCTATTTCCGGCGTCACCGCCGCAAGAACCATCGTCATCGAATAGAACCTCGCATGTATTATCGGTCCTAGGGCACTTTCAGCTGGACATTTTTCGTCGTCCGGCCAAATCAAGCCCGGCCGCCTCCACGCCCGATAATAAGTTCATGCGCATCGCCCTCCTCACGCACGACTGGCCTGGCGCTCGCATGGGCGGCATCGGGAGTTACGTGCGACAGTGCGCCGCGGCGTTAGCGCAGGCGGATCAGGACGTGCATGTTTTTACGCTGGCCGTGCCACCAGAAGTCCGGGCCGACGCGCCGCCGGGCGTGCATCTTCATGACATCCCCGACCCGGCCCGGCGCATCCTCGATGGCACGCTGCCGCCGGTGCTGGCGTCCGCGCTCACTGCCGCCGGAGACGGCGCGTACCGTCTTTCGCTTGCCTGCCTGCTGTCGGCGGAGGTCCTCAAGCTTCACCGTGAAAAACCTTTCGACATCGTCGAATCCCCCGATGTGGAAAACCTGGGCCTTCCGCTGATGCTCAACTCGAGTTTTTCAGCGCCGGTGATCACCCACCTGCACTGCTGCACGGCGATCGGTCACATGGCCAACGAAGTGCCCGTCGGTCCGACCGAGCGGCTTCGACTCGCCTTGGAATTCGCTGGCATCCACCTGGCCGACAGCATTTGCGCCCCAACCCGGAACATCATCGAAGAGACGCGCAAGTTCCTGCCCGTCGCCGAACCGGCAACGGTCATTCCTTATCCGTTCGTTTGCACGGGCGCGGGCTTCTCGCCGCCACAGGCCGACGGGCCGATGGTTTTTCTTGGACGGATTGAACGGCGCAAAGGCGTTCACCTGATTGCCGATGCATTGAACGTCGTTCTCAAAGAGCGTGCGGGCGCGACGTTCCGCTTCGTTGGTCCCGACACCTCCACCGGCCCGGGTGGAAGCAGCATGTGTCAATACATCCGCTCTCGGCTTGCGCCGGACATCGCAAGCCGCGTTCACTTCACGGGTGAACTTTCCCGGCCGGAGATCGAAAAGGAACTGTTGGCCGCGAGGTTCTGCGTCCTGCCGAGCCTATGGGAGAATTTCCCGCTGGCCTGCTGTGAGGCGTTCGCGGCCGGGCGGACCGCGATCGTCGCCTCGGGCACCGGTTCGGTCGAGCTCGTCGCGGACGCCGGCATGGTGGCCGAGCGCGACGCGGTTGAAAGCATCGCGTCGGCCATGCTTCGCCTTACGGGCGGTCCAAAACTCCTTCATGATCTATCCCGGCGCGCCTATGACCGCATCCGTCAGATGTCCGATCCCGTGCGCGTCGCGCAGCAGCGCGTGGACTATTTCAGGCACGTCATCGACTCGTGGAACGGGCGGGCAAATCTTTCGGCCAAGCTGCAAACGCTTCCGGCCGATTGCATCGCCAGCGTGCTGCCGGCGTTTGCGGCGCTGGTCAGTCAGGTCAGCGGCAGCGAGTGCGGCCTGGAGGAAGTCACGCCGGGTCGACGGCTGCTATCCATCATGGACGATCTACAGCGGCAAAGTCGCCGACCCGCCCAGGTCCTGTTGTACGGCGCTGGCCGGCATACCGCGCGTCTGCTAAGCGAACGCGCGTTGTGGGAATCGCGAGGCCACCGCGTGGTCGGCCTGATCGACGACCACCCGCGTTTTGCGGTGGAACCCAAACATCTGGATCTTCCGGTGCAATCGCTCCGATCGGCCACGAATTCTTCAATGCCTGTCGTCTTGAGCACCGACACGTACCAGGATCAATTCTGGCAGCAAACCGCGGCCCTGCGCGAACGCGGCGTCCCGGTCTTCCGGCTTTACCCAGCACACTAGGAGTCAGGTCATGCCCGAACTCTCCATCGTCATCCCTACGTATAACCGGGCCCCCCTTTTGGCCCGCTGCCTGGCGTCCATCGCGGCGACCGTGCAAGCCGATTACGAGATCATCGTCGTCAACGGCGCCAGCACCGACGCCACCCGACAAGTCCTCGAGCAACATCAGTCGCCGCGGCTGAAGGTCATTCACGAGCCGCAACGCCAGGGGTTTGTGAAGGCCGTCAATCAGGGCTTCCGCGCCGCCGAAGGCAAATACCTCACGTGGCTCAACGACGACGCCCGGCCTCTTGGCAACTGCTATGAGTCGGCGATCTATCAACTCAGCGCCGCTCCAGACGCGGTCCTTGCGCTGTTCCACCACTGGCATAGCACCAGAAACGTCGCTTACGAAACGACCATTTCCAACAAAACCTATCGCCTCTGCCACGTTCGGGGAACGCTTTACGCCAACTTCGGCCTGGCGCTTCGCCAAACGTTCCAGCAACTCGATTACTTTGACGAGCGTTACTATCTCAACGCCGCCGACCCGGACTTCTCGCTCAAGGCGTGGCACGCCGGGCGGCCTGTCCTTCCCGCGTTCGGCGCCCTGATCGATCACGAAGAACTCGCCGACGCCCGGCGGATGGAAGATTCACCGCGTGCCGCCGAAGACAACGCCAAACTCTTCGCCAAGTGGAACCTCCCGCCAAAAAACCTCCATCGCAACGATTTCGACCCGGCGCATCCCTGCACCCTTAGCGGCTTGAACGGCTATCCCCTTGCGGAGGCCGCATGACGCTATTCCATCCACCGCGCTCACCTGTGGCACGGGCTTCCAGCCCGTGTGAGCAACCACCAGTCCATCGCGATCCCCTTGCAAATACGCCTCTTAGTCCGCGGATTCCCGATCACGGGCAAGGATGCCCGTGCCACGTTACGCCATTGGTCTCCTTCATCATCGCCACGCACAACCGCCGCGCTCCTCTGTTAAACACCCTCTCTCAGCTCAAAAAAATCCAAACCCCGCACGAAACCCTCATCGTCGACAATGCCAGCACCGACGGCACGCTGGAATCGGTCCGTGACCTCTTTCCCGAAGTCCATCTCCTGCCCCAATCCACCAACGCCGGTTCGTGCGCCAAGAACCTGGCCCTGCCCCACGCCAAAGCTGACATCATCGTCTTTCTCGATGACGACTCCTACCCTGACCCCGCCTCCATTCAGCGCCTTGTCAAAAAATTCGACGAACATCCGGCCCTGGGCGCCGCCGTCTTCACCATCACGCTGCCCGACGGTTCCCGCGAATGCAGCGCCTACCCGGACATCTTCATCGGTTGCGGCGTCGCGTTCCGCCGCCGTGCCTTGCAGCAAGCCGGCGGCCTGCCAAAAGACTTCTTCATGCAGGCCGAGGAATACGATCTTTCCCTTCGCCTGCTGAATCACGGCTGGCAAGTCCGCACGTTCGATGACCTTCACGTCACCCACTTGAAGTCTCCCACGGCTCGCGTCTCATACCGCACCACGCGCCTGGATGTCCGCAACAACCTCCTGCTCGTCGCTCGCCATTTTCCGGAAGCCTGGGTTTATCCGTACGCCAAAGACTGGCTGGCGCGCTACTGGCAAATCGCCAAGCGGAAAGACCATCGTCTTTCATTCGTCCGCGGCCTGGCTGACGCGCTGATCCGCATCATCGGCGGTCAAGATCGCAAACCCGTCTCCCCTGCGGCATTTGAACAATTCGCCAAGATCGAGGCGATTTACTCTTACCTTGAACGCGCCATATCCGCTCACAATCTCAAGAAAATTCTCTTCGTCGACTACGGCAAGAACATCCTTCCCTACTACCTGGCCGCCCAATCGCTGAACCTGGAAATCGTCGCCATCGCCGATCCAAAACTCGCAGGCGCAACCTATCGCTGCATTCCGGTGCTCACCGATGACCAGGCCCGCGGATTGAATTTCGACGCCGCGATCGTCAGCAACCTCTCCCCCGTCCACGCCCAGGCCCGCACCGCCCGCTGGACGCATCTCACCACCTGCCCTGTCCTCAACTTCTTCCCTACCCCGCCGGTTCCAGCCGGGCATATTCCAGGATCAGCGTCTTTCGACCGGCCGAATTAAATTCGACGATCGCCCGCGTGTTCTGACCCATGCCGGAGATGTCGGCGATCCGTCCGAGGCCGAAAGTCGGATGGCGGACCAGCATTCCCTTTTTGAATCTGCCTGCCCGATTCTCTCCCTCATCGCGAAGTTGCCGTTCGTACTGCGCATCCTCGTCTTCTCCCGGCAGGCCGGTGCGGTCGGCGATGTCGAACGCCTCGCGCGGCATCTCGGCGAAAAACGGGCTGGTGACCGTTCGCTCGCGCAAGCCGCGAATCGTGCGATAGGCCGCCTTGCTAAGGATCAGTTTCTCCTGCGCCCGCGTGATGCCGACGAAGCAAAGCCGGCGTTCTTCCTCCAGCTCCGCGATGTTTCCCCGCGCCCGCGCGTGCGGGAGCACCCCCTCTTCCAGCCCGATCATCGCCACCACCGGGAACTCCAGCCCCTTGGCCGCGTGCAGCGTCATCAGCGTCACCGCCCCCTCCCCTTCCCGCAGCGCGTCCACGTCGGTCCGCAGCGACACGCCGGCCAGGAAGTCTTCCAGTGATCCATCCGGAAATTCCTGGTCAAACTTCGCCGCCTCGGTGATCAACCCGTTGACGTTCCCCAGCGGGTCTTCATCTTCCGCATCCCCCTTAGCATTCTTTCGAAGCGCCGCCTCGATCCCGCTTTTCTTCACGACGTCTTCCATCACCGTCTGTACCCTACCCTTTGAGCCGGCGAAAATATCGTCGCTGCTCATTTCCTGCATCGCTAGCTTGTGCCAGCCGACAATCAGCGACACGAACGACTTAGCCGCATTGATCGCCCGTGCGCTCAGCCCCTCCACTCCGTCCAACTCTTGCATCATTTCAAACAAGCTGACGCCCTTCGCCACCGCCGCCGCCTGCATCTGCCGCACCGAAGTATCCCCCAATCCCCGCGGCGGCGTGTTCACGATCCGCTCCAAACTCACCTCATCGCGCGGATTTGAAATCACGCGCAGGTACGCAAGCACATCCTTCACTTCCTTCCGCTCGTAAAACGCTGTCCCCCGCGCCACCACGTACGGAATCCCCTCCATCCGCACCGCATCCTCCACGGCACGCGACAGCGAATTCATCCGGTAAAACACCGCCATCTTGTTCCACGGAATCTGCTGTTTTTCGTTATATTCCCGAAACAACTTAGCGATCACGTGCGCCTCGTCATCCTCATCTTGACACAGCAGCACTTTCACCTTTTCCCCCTGCGGGTTCTCCGTCCAAAGCGACTTGTCCTTCCGCTGCGTGTTCTTCGCGATCAGTTCCGACGCCACCTGCAAAATCGTCTTCGTCGATCGATAATTCCGCTCCAGCTTCACCACCTTCGCGTTGGGATAATCCCGCTCAAATTCCAGGATGTTCCGGATATCCGCGCCGCGCCAGGCGTAGATCGATTGGTCCGGATCACCGACGACGCAAATGTTCTTGGTCCCGTGGGCCAAGGCGTGGGCGATGATGTACTGCGCGTGGTTGGTATCCTGATACTCGTCGATCAGGACATATTGAAACCGCTGCTGAAGCTCCTTCAGAACGTCCGGATGCGCCCGAAACGCGTCGGCCGTCCGCAGCAGCAGGTCGTCGAAATCCAGCGCGTTGTTCTGGTTGAGCAACTGCTGATACTTCGTATAAACCCGCGCCACCTGCCGCGAGTAAAAGTCCCCGGCCGACCGTGCAAAATCCTCCGCACTGACGAGCTGGTTCTTCGCCTTCGAAATGGCCGCATGCACGTTCCCGGCCGGAAAGTTCGTCGTCGACATCTCCAGCGTCTTCAGCGCATCCTTCACCACCCGCGTCTGGTCGGCCGAGTCGTAAATCGTGAAGTTCGTCCCCAGCCCGAGTCGCGTCGCGTAATGCCGCAAAATCCGCAAGCACAGCGAGTGAAACGTACACACCAGCGGCCAAGGCTGCTCCAGCCGCCCGAAATCCCGAATCGCCCGCCCCGTCGCGCTTTCCACCCGCAGCTTCATCTCCCCCGCGGCCTTGTTCGTGAACGTGATCGCCAATATCGACCACGGCGGAATTCCCTGCGAAATCAGGTAAGCCACCCGCCGCGTGATTACCCGCGTCTTCCCGGACCCAGCTCCCGCCACGATCAATAGTGGTCCGTCCACGTGCCGGACCGCCTCGGCCTGCTCGGGGGCAAGGTCTTTGAATAAAACTTCCGCAGCTAACACAAATGTCGGGTTATCGCATATCGCACGCAACTTCAATAGTATGAAAGGAAATGTTCTTTTCCTGCCCACCCTTGGGGAGTGATGTTGAGCTCACCGATGAACGTCGCGCTCACGTTGAACAGCGTCATCCAGAAATCGTGCACGTTGGTTGGGACGCCATCTATACCGCGGCAGAAGACCCTGACTGTATCTTGACCGATCGAAACTACCCGCAGACGTGGCTTTTGGTACAATGGCGCGAAGACGTTTTGAGAGGCAAATATGTCGTCGCTGTGATCCGGCAGGACGATGAACCTTCACGACGATTCTGGTTAGTGACCGCCTATATCTCCAGAAAGCCGCCCAGCGGAGAAGTGACATGGAAGCGCCCCTGAAATTCGATTACGACGCCGTTGGTGACACGCTTTACATCACCCGAGTGCAGCCATACGCGGCACAAGACGTCGATCCATTGGAATATAATCTTTTGGCGCGTCGCAATCCAACCACGGGCGCGTTGGAAGGCCTTGAAATCCAATTCTTCACACGGTGGATCCTGAAGAACCCAACCGGTGGCACTCCCGCCAACCTCGCCGAATGGTTCGCTCAATCGGCTGCATAGATTTCAGAAAGAAAAACAGGGACGACCTTCAATCAGGTCGTCCCTGTGAGCTCCTCAAAACGTTCGCTTCGCGCTGGAGCGTTTATTCCTGCGTATTTTCTTCCGGTTCCGGCGGGATGTACGCCGTCAGTTCGTTCAAAAATTCGTGCAGCGCCGCGGCCGTGTTCTGGTTCGGGTCGATTCCCTGGTGCAGCAGCGTGAAGTTTTCCTTCTGCCCCGCTCCGGCCAGCATCGTCAGCGCCTGCCGATACGGGCTCTTCGCCAGCGCATCGTGAAATCGCCCGCGAAAGTGGTCATACCCATCCGGGTGATTCTCGAACCAGTCCCACAGTTTTTTCGCCGGCCCGAGGTGTTTGAGGACGTGGTCGACGCGGCACCATTCCTGGAGGTCGCGCGTCAGGCCGATGGGTTCAATCCAAAGCCGCTGGCCGTCATCGCCTTCGACGGCGTCGAGAAAGTGCTTGACCTTGATCATCGTCGCACCTCTGATCCTTCTGTCTGAGCACACGATGCCGTAAAGCGCGGTGCCGCTTAGCGTGTGTGCTCACCTACATATTACGTCGTAAAAAAAGGCGCGGCTGATTGGCTTTAATTTTCTCGTGAAAGAGTTAACAAAGGATCAGCCCGCCGCACGAGTGGCATAGACGGATTAACCGTTATGTCTTTCGTTTTTGTAACAGTTCACCGCGAGGGGACGGCTCCACCCGGGCCGCCGCGGTCGGCACGGAGGCCGGCCTTCCAAAGGGCGACAGCGGGTTACTCCGGCCTTCCCCACCAACGGTTATAGACGACGATTAGAACAAGGCTGGAGCACAGGAGTATTCCCACCGCTGGCAAAGCGTGGGGAATATCGCCGGTCAGATAATCGTTATAAACCGAAAGCGGAAGCGTCCGCCGGCCTGCCATCTGGCCGAACACCATCACCGTCGCGCCGAATTCCCCCAGCGCCCGCGCAAAGGCCAGCAGCACGCCGCTGGCGATCCCGCGCCGCGCCAGCGGCAAACTCACGTGCCAGAACACCCCCAGCGTCCCGGCGCCCATCAGCCGGGCGACGTCTTCCATCTCGCGCTCGACGCTCTGAAAAGCCGATTTGGCCGGTAAAAACAGCAGTGGAAACCCCACCACCGCCGCCGCCGTCACCGCGCCCAACTCCGTAAACATGAACTGAACCCCCAGCGGCCTGAAGATCGACCCCAGCGGGCCGCGGTTCCCCAATAGCATCACCAGCCCATAACCCACCACCGTCGGCGGCAACACCAATGGCAACGTCAGCAACGCCTCCACCAGGCTTCGCCCGGGAAAACGTTTTCGCGCCACGAAGTACGCGCACGGCACCCCGATCAGCACGACCACGCACGTGGCGATCAGCGCGACCCGCAACGAAAGGAGGATCGAATCACGCAGTTCTTCCATCGGAGTTTTAACGCGCACCCTGCGTGGCGGGCGACGGCAGCGGCGCGGCCTTCCCAAACCCGTACTTCTTCAACGTTATCCTCCCCTTTTCGCCACATATGTAATTCAGAAATCGCCCCGCCAATTCCGTCTTCCCACCAGATATCACAACCGCCGGGTATTGGATTGGCCGATGCGTCCCCTCCTCAGCCATTGCAACGACCTGCACATCCCTCCCGGCCTGCTTTGCATCGGTGACATAAACGATCCCCGCATCCACCTCCCCGCGCTGGACGTAAGTCAGCACCTGCCGAACGTTGGTCCCATAAATCAGTTTGGTGGCCACCTTGGCCGTCAGCCCTTTATGATCCAATACTTCCATTGCATATTGCCCCGCCGGCACCGTCTTCGGGTCGCCGATCGCCAGGCGCGTCACGCTTGGCAGGTCATCCAACGACTTCACGCTGCTGCTGCCCGTGCCCGCGGGGATTATCAAAGCCAACTCGTTGTTCGCAACGATCCGCCGGCTTCCCTCTTTGACCAGCTTCAAGGCCTCTAAATCTTCCACCTGCTTGTCCGCCGCCGAGATGAAGAGATCGACCGGCGCACCCGCCTTGATCTGCTCCGCCAGTTCCCCCGAAGCCCCAAAATTCAGCCGCACGTGCTGCTCGGTTTGATTTTCGTAATCCTTCGCCACCTCCGTAACGGCGTCCTTCAAGCTGACCGCGACCGAGACCGTCACCTCCTCGGTGCGCGCCCCCGCAGTTGAAAGCAACAGCAGACATGTGATGAACCATTTCATCCGTATGGCATACCTTAGCATGGGTCGGGTATGATCCCCAAACTTCGTTTGGAATTCACCTCTGGCCAACAGCTTGTCGGAGCGCAGGAAACTATGACACAAACGCAATCGTCGTCGTCGTCGCCCGCACTGGACCAAACCGCTTTATCCAATTCCAAAGCCTCGCATGCGACGGCGCTGTCCGTCATGATGTTCCTTCAGTACGCCGTCTGGGGCGTCTGGCTGCCTTACCTGGCCAACTACCTCATGGGACCCCTGGAAAAGGGCGGCCTCGGTTTTAGCGGCACACAGGTGGGCTGGATCCTGGGCTTGGCCGGTTCGATCGGCGCGGTCAGCGCACCGTTCCTGGCCGGGCAAATCGCAGACCGTTTCATCAACGCCGAAAAATACCTCGGCCTGCTCCTCATCTCCGGCGGCATCGTCAAGTTCATCACCGCCTCCGTCCACAGCTACTACCCCTTCATGGGCATGTCGATCCTCTATTCCGTCCTCTACATGCCCACCCTCGCCCTTACCAACTCAATCGCCTTCGCTCACTTGAATGATCCTGAAAAGCAATTCCCCAAGGTGCGCGTCTGGGGAACTATCGGCTGGATCATCGCCTCCAATGCCTTTCCGCTCCTGTGGCTTCAATCAGATCTGCACGGCACGATTTTGCCGCCTTTTTTAGAAGGCACGCCCAAGCCTGATTCCACCGCATTGCTCGGCGACTGCCTCCGCGTCTCCGGCGTCATGGCGGTCCTCTATGGGCTATGGGCCCTGGTCGGCCTTCCCAAAACTCCCCCCTCCCGCAATGCCGATAACCCCCTCGCCTTCGCCAAGGCGTTTGCACTGTTGAAACATCCCGGCTTCTTCATCGTCATGCTCGTCGCGCTCCCCATCGCGATGATCCACCAGGTTTATTTCTTCCGCACCGGTCCGTTCATCGAAGCCCTTGGCTACAAGCAAGCCCTCATTGGCCCGATCATGTCCATCGGGCAAGTCTCCGAAATCTTCTTCCTGGCTATCCTCGGAATGCTGCTTAAACGTCTCGGCTACAAGTGGACCCTCGTCCTCGGTTGCCTGGCCTACACCCTTCGCTTCGCCTTGTTCGCAGTTGCGACAGAAGAAAGCCGCGCTCTGGTCGTCGCCGCCAACACGCTCCACGGTCTCTGTTACGGCTGCTTCTTCGCCGGCGCCTACATCTACGTCGAACGCGTCGCCGGCGCCGACATCCGCCATTCCGCCCAGACCGTCTTCGGCATCATCATCCTCGGCATCGGCCCCGTCCTTGCAGGCGCGTACAACCAATGGCTGGACGTTGAACTGACTACAAAAGGCGGCGCCGGCGTCAACGCCTTCGACTACCGCACCTTCTGGTTCATCCAGGCCGGCATCGCCCTGGCGTCAATGATCGTGCTTGGGCTGGCATTTAAAGAAGGATTCCATCAGAAAGAAAGCGGCTTTGAAGTCCAAACCAGATGAACTGCTCATTACCTAATTCTTTACCGATTTCCATTCCTGTTACCTAATTCAGTTGAGTTCAATACCCTCATTAATACCCCTATTCGAGATCAGTACCCTCATTCTTCTCCGCCCTAATGACCAGACGCTCCCTCACCGCCCGCCTCTGCCTCATGATGTTCTTCGAGCAGGGCGTTCGCGGGACCTGGTATCCGTACCTGGCCAACTACCTTACCGCCCCTCGCGCCAACCACGGCCTCGGCTTCTCCTCCGGCCAGACCGGCTGGGTCCTTGGCTTCGGCAATGCCCTCGGCGCCATCACCGCCCCCCTCGTCGCCGGGCAAGTGGCCGACCGTTACCTCAACGCCGAGCGCGCCCTGTCGATCCTCCACGTCCTCTCGGCCATCCTTCTGATCTTCATGTCCTCCCAAACCGCCTTCCCCCCCTTTCTGCTCTTCACGCTCCTCTTCTCCATCGCCTACGTCCCCACTCAATCCCTCACCAACTCCCTGGCCCTTAGCCACCTTGAAGACCGCGAGCACTCCTATCCGCGCGTCCGTCTCTGGGGAACCATCGGCTGGATGGTTACCGGTTCGCTGTTCACCTACATCGTCCTCCGCTCCCCCGACCCAGCGATTAACACCGCCCGCATCGCAAAAGCCCTCCAGGCCGCCGCCGCCCTCGCAATCGCCTACGCGATGTACGCCTTTTTCCTCCTCCCCGAAACTCCCCCCACGGTCTCCACGCCGGGGCAACCTGCCGTGAGCGGAGCCGAACGAAGCGCAGCGTCGCCCCGGTTTTCTGCCCTCGCCCCGGCGCGTGCCCTTGCCATGATGCGCGACCCATCCATCCTCGTCCTCACGCTGATCGCGTTGCCAGTCGCCGCCATCCACACTGCGTATTACCTCAACATCGGCCCGTTCCTCACCACCGTCGTCGGCATCCCGCAAAAACTCCTCGGCCCCACCCTCTCCATCTCCCAAACCAGCGAGGTCGTCCTCCTCTTCACCCTCGGCCCGATCCTCCGCCGCTTCGGCTACAAGACCGTGCTAACGATCGGCGCCGCCGCCCAGGCCGTCCGCTTCATCGTCTTCGCCATCGCCCCCCCGGCCCCCTTCATCTTGGTTTCCCTCACCATGCACGGCGTCGCGTACGCGTGCTTCTTCACCTCCGCCATTTTGTATATCGAACGCTGCGCGCCGCCCGACATCCGCCACTCCGCCCAAACCGTCTTCGGCATCGTCCTCTTTGGGTTGGGCCCGGCGCTCGCCGGCCCGTATTCGCAATTCTTCGACCTGTTTATCAAAGCAGGCCGACCGAATTTTCCCGCCATCTGGACGATCCAAGCCGTCGTCGCGTCCGCAAGCGCCCTCGGCATCCTCCTGTTTTTCCGCCCTAGGCTTGTGCAGCAAAACCCACCACTTGCAACCGAAAATCCATCCATCGATGCCACTGTAGAATGACCCTTTTACACCCAACCGGCAGTTGAGCCCGCTTGCCTACCTCAGGCTTATACGACAGTTGACTCTGGTTTAGGACCACAACGATGGCTGCTCACCGGCACGCCGGTTGCCACCACGTTTGAATTCATGAAAAAGGAGGTTCATCGTGTCTTCACAAAAGAGCGGCAAACAAAAGGTGGCGGGTGGTATACCGGACCGGGACCAGCAGGTGGGCTCGATCAACGATCTGGCCGCTTCCGACCTTCCAGATAAGGGGCGCGGGCCGGTAGAAACGAACATCGGCAAGGAACTCGGCCGACGGTTGCCTAAGGATACTGGGATCGTTTCAGCCCCCGGCGTCGACGTCGGGATGCGCGGCACGAAGGCGGATTACGACTTGGATAAGCACGGCGGGCGAAAAAGGAATTAACGTTATGGCCAATGCAAACGAAAGCGGCGCGGGTTGCCGAAAGACGCTGGCGGAATATACCAAGCCCGGGCCTGTCATCTCGGACAAGGCCGGCGACCTGGATGACGCCTTGAAGTTGCGGCAACAGCCGATCGACGTGGTGGATGAGGCGTCGATGGAATCGTTCCCCGCCAGCGACCCGCCGGGGTACACCATGTGCCACGTGTGACGCGGACATACGCGCGCCCGCCCCCGCGCATAGCGAGAAAAACGGACCGGATGATTGATCATCATGCCGGTCCGTTCTGCTTTTCCCGTTCGTCCTGTTTGGGGACGGGCGAGGCGCGATTAGGTCGTGGTCTTCTTGTGCTTCTTATGCTTCTTGTGATGTTTCTTGTGATGCTTTTTCTTGCCTTTGTTCTTCTTGGCAACCTGAACGACCCGCGCGCCGCCGACGTTGTCGGCCATGGCGGGGAGGGCGGTCCAGCTCAGCATCATCACGATCGCGAGGACTACGAGAGACAGTTTTCGCATCATACGTTTGGCTCCTGAACGACAATTACCGTGGGGTTCCCTGAATTTCTTTTCCGCAGGCACACGCAAGCGCCCGACTCACCCTCCATAACGCAGGACCGGGCAAATTATTTCAGGCGCTCATCAATTGCGTTGGTCAGCTCGGAATTGGACAGCAAAGTAGCGATCTCCCGGCGGGCCCAATGCTGGATGGCCTGCACCGAATCGACCTCGCCGACCACGTTGGGAATGTCAGCGACCAGGTCCGGCAGTTTTTTCGTAAAGGCTTGATCGTCAAGCTGATGCGCCTTGTCCAGCCATTGCCGGACTCGGTCGGAGACTTCCTTTACCTTGGCGTCGTGCAAGCCGGCCAGAAGCATCCCGGCGTCGTCGGCGACCGAGTCGCGCTCGGCTTCCCATTTGTCGGGAGGGATGGTCTTCATCTTCCGAACCAGGTCTTCGAGTTCCTCGCGCGGGTCGACCAGGAGATCTTCGTTGTAAGTGATGAACGAAGCCAATTGGCGGACGCTGAGCATCTTCAAGACGTCCGGAGCATGCTGTTTGGCGGGTTGGGTGAGCTTGACTTCGTCATCAAGGTCGATGTTGCGCGCGTCGGTCTCGCGGTCGTACTGGTCCTGGAGGCCGGCGATGAGGTCTTCGTCCTTCGCTTCGACGAGGGCGTCGTGTAGGCCTTCCATGGTCTGGCGCAGTTTGGGACCAACCTGGCCTGGGATGCGTGGATGATCGTCGGCGCACTCGTTAGCGAGTTTCTTTAAGGCTTGGAGCTGGGGTTTGGTGGCGCGGATTTCCCAAAGGGTGGTGAGGGCCTGGTTGCGCAGGCTGAGGCTGACCGGCGTCATCGCCGCTTTGTCGGCGGGCGCGGGGGCTTGCTGCTGCTGCTGTTTGCCTTTTCGCGGGGCGGCGGTGGTCGAGACGGGGGCGATCGTCACGCCGCAGAGGAGGACGGCGAGGAGGCAGGACTTGTGGGGGCCGATTTGCATGGCGGGTATTGTATCGACGTAAATGAAGGGGCAACATCAAGAGAAGGGACCAGGCGACTGACCTTTCCCTTTCCAGTTGTCAAAGCCGTTCCCCTGCTTCACAATCCATACCCTCCTCCGGAGATGAAATCCCATGGTTGAAATGTCCATCGAATACGAAGGCGACCTGCACTGCAAAGCCACCCACGGCCCGTCCAGGACCATCCTCTACACCGATGCCCCCAAGGACAACATGGGCAAAGGCGAAAGCTTCTCCCCCACCGACCTGCTGGCCACCTCGCTGGGGACCTGCATCCTGACGATCATGGGCATCGTTGCGAGAAATAACAACATCGACATCAAAGGCACCAAGGTTACGGTGAAAAAGGAAATGGTCGTCGCCCCTGTCCGCCGCGTCGGCCGACTGGAAGTGCGCATCGCGGTGCCCGGCAAGATCCCCGATGATATGAGGCGCAAACTGGAACAGGCCGCGCATACCTGTCCCGTCCACAAAAGCCTGCACCCGGGAATCGAAGCGCCGATCGTCTTCCAATGGGGGACGATGAGCAGTCCTGGGTAAATCTTGCGGGCGATGCAGCCGCTCGGACAACGGCAGGCGATCGATGAGCATGAAGCCTATGCCGCCACGGCGCCCTTCCGGCTGTAATACCCCGGCAGCGGCTTGCCAAGTTTTTCCCAGTGTTTGTTCACGGCGTCCGCCTTTCCGGCGCTGTTCAGGCACTTCTCGCCCAACTTGCGCCGCACCATCGAGATGATCGCCTCGCGACCTGGCCCGAGATAGTTGCGCGGGTCGAACTCCGCCGGCTTGGTCGCGAATACTTCGCGGATCTTGGCCGTCAGCGCCAGCCGCAGGTCGGTATCGATGTTCACCTTACACACGCCGTAGTTCTTCGCCGCGTAATTGATCTGGTCCTCCGGCACTCCCTTAGCGTTCGGCATCTTCCCGCCGTACTGGTTCACGAGGTCAATGAATTCCTGCGGCACCGAGCTACTTCCATGCATCACCAGCGGCAGCCCCGGACAAGTCTTCATGATCTCTTCGATGCGGTTGAACGCGAGCTTGGCTTCATGCTTGAACTTGTACGCGCCGTGGCTCGTGCCGATCGCGACCGCGAGGCTGTCAATGCCGGTACGCTTGGAAAAATCTGCGGCTTGCTGAGGATCGGTGAGGAATTTTTCGATGTTCTTTTCGTATTCTTCTGCGGACAAACCGACGACTTCCTCTTCGATCCCGCCGAGCATTCCGAGTTCGGCTTCGACGACCACGCCGTTGGCATGCGCAAGGTCAGTGGCCTTCCTGGTTAGCGCGACGTTTTCTTCGTAAGGGTGGTGGCTGCCGTCGATCATGATGCTGGTGAAACCGTCGTTGATGCAGGTCTGGACGAGGTCGACGGTGTCACCGTGGTCGAGGTGGATCGCGATGGGCAGTTCCGGGTGGTCTTCAACCGCCGCCTGGATGATGTGGCGCAGGTACCGGTAATTAGCGTACTTACGAGCTCCCTTGGACACCTGGAGGATGAGGGGGGATTTCTCCGCTGCGCAAGCCTCGATGATCCCCTGGGTGATTTCCATGTTGTTGACGTTGAATGCCCCGATGGCAAATCCGCCGGAATAAGCCAGGTCAAACATCGGTTTGGTTGTCATCAGGGGCATAGCTACATCTCCAATTGCTTGGTTTGAAGGTCAGTGGTCACGTCGCTCGCGAAAAACTCAGCGCTGGATAGTTTAGGGAAAACCGCCGCGATTTCCAGTTACGCCCATTTGCCCGCGAACGCATGGTTGGCTTACAATTGGGACCTACACCTATATGATCTCCCGCCCCTTCATCCTCGATTACGCTTGTATTTTCCCGGTGCGGCGGTAGCCGCCGCGCGCCGGGCCATGCCTCAACACCTGTCCACGCCACCCTGTTCCCCTATTTCAAAATAAGATCCTTCCCTATGAAACGAGACGAACTAGATCGAAAACTCGCCGCCGTGGTCGGCGCGATGGTCGACCACGTCAAGTCCGAACCGCTGATGCGCCACCTCGGGCACGTCTCTCTTCCGAACCGAGACGTCATCGTTGGGTGCATCGACAAGCTCCGCCAGGTCATGTTCCCCGGCTACTTCGGCAAGCAGGACCTCACGCAACAAACCCTGGTCTACCGCATCGGCGAACTGGTCAACGAGCTGGTCGACCCGCTGCACGCGCAAGTGCGACTCTGCCTGCGTTATCGCGAAAACATCGACGAAACCAGCAGCCAGGCTGCGGGCTGCGACGAAGCCGCCTGCACCATCGTCGGTCAATTCCTCGATCGCCTTGCCGAGGTGCGCTCGCTGCTGGCCAGTGACGTGCAGGCCGCGTTCGATTCCGACCCCGCCGCCAAGAGCACCGACGAGACCATCTTCTGCTACCCCGGCGTCTTCGCCATCTTCGTCCAGCGCCTGGCCCACGAACTCTACAAGCTCGACGTCCCGCTGCTTCCGCGCATCATGACGGAATACGCCCATTCCCGCACCGGCATCGACATCCACCCCGGCGCGCAGCTCGGCAAGAGCTTTTTCATCGACCACGGCACCGGCGTCGTCATTGGGGAAACCTGCCTGATCGGAGATAACGTCAAGATTTATCAAGGCGTCACCCTCGGCGCCCTCGCCCCCCATTTCGGCCAGATGCTTCGTGGCCAAAAACGCCATCCCACTATCGAAGACGACGTCATCATCTACGCAGGCGCCACTATCCTTGGAGGCGACACCATTATTGGAAAAGGGTCCGTGATCGGCGGCAACGTTTTCATCACCTCCACCGTCCCGCCGCAAAACCAGGTCAGCGCCGAGCCGCCGAAGCTCAAATATCGAAATCGCAATGCCAAGGCCCGACGACTTGCGGAATTGGCGGAACTCGAACCCGACTTTCAAATTTGAATTGCGTGATCGTGGCATGGGCTTCCAGCCCATGTTTGAAATCCAAAGCCGTACAACACGGGCAAGATGCCCGTGCCACACTCATCGACCTCCAATTTCGCTGGGGTTCCTAAACCACATCGCGTGTTGCTTCAGCACCACATCCGGCATATCCGCCGCTGTTATGCAGTGCCCATCATGCTGGCACTCTTATTGCCCTTGGGGTCAGCCGTGAAGCGAACGGGCCTTATCATCGCATTGGCGCTCTTGGCCGGTTGCGCTGCGCATCAGCCGATGAACGCAGCGCGATCGACTCCCCGGGCGCCCACTCTTGACGAGCTTGCCCAACCTGCGTCGGCTTCGTCGGCGCTGGTGTTTGATCCGCCGGTCACGCTCGGCATGCCGCAGCTTGATTTGTCGCGCGACCAGCGGCAGCCGCAAGCGTTCTGGGGTTATGACGAGGGCAGCACCACGGCCTACTACATCCGCACGGAAGATCGTCAGATCGACGATTCGTTTGACGGCATTCATCGCCAAGCCATCAGCGAGCGCTTTGGCGTCAGTCGCCAATAATCGCTGCAACCCTTTATCCTAAAAACATTTAATACACATCAAGGTCCGCCGATAGATTGCGCGGATTTGATTTAACACTTGCATTCAACGTGACTTGTGGTCATATTGTATTAAGTCTGTATCCCATCGAACGTTACCTCACGCGAGAGTCGAGGGTAATCATGGCTACCATCACGAAGAAGGAGCTGATCGACCGCATCGCAGATCGCACCGATCAGCGCCGCGTTCAGGTCAAGCGCGTCGTCCAGCAGTTCCTCGACGAGATTATCGGCGAGCTCGGCCAAGGCAACCGCTTGGAATTCCGCGACTTCGGCGTCTTCGAAACAAAAGTTCGAAAGGCGCGCCGGGCGCAAAACCCCAAGACCCTCGAACCCGTCGAGGTGCCGGAAAAGCGCACCGTAAAGTTCAAAGTCGGCCGATTGATGAAAGCCAAGCTCGGCGACCTCACCGGCGCGCATATCGATGATGAAGCGGGAGATGTGGAAGACATGAGCGACGAAGGCCCGGACGAAGAAGAATCCGAAAGCTCACCCACTCACAACTAATCTTGGCCACACGGACGTCTCCTCCTCTCCCTTTGGGCCTGCCCTGAGCTTGTCGAATGGGAGAGGCAGGATGAGGGGGCCTTCGAACAACATTGGCTCGGCATTCTCACTCTCCCCGTGTTCGACCTCTTAATCGACCAAGCCCTATCCGACCGCGAAAAGCAGGGCCTGCTGCGGCAACGGGTCGCAGTGACCATTCTCGACTCCACCCACCTCGAACACGCCGGCCGGCGCTACGTCAACTTCGCCTCCAACAACTATTTAGGCCTCACCCACCACCCACGCATCCTCGCCGCGTTAGCCCAATCCCCCCAAACCCACGGATCCGGCTCGGCTGCGGCCCCACTCATCACGGGCTACACGATTGACCACCAACTTGCTGAACAGGCCATCGCCAAATGGAAAGGGTTCGAATCCGCCCTGCTTCTGCCCAGCGGCTATCAGGCGAACCTTGGCGCTGTTCAAGCCATCGCCGGCGTTTGCCAAGCGAGCGAAAAGCGGGCGCGCTTCCTCATCGATAAGCTTTCCCACGCCTCGCTCATCGACGCCGTCCATGCCACTCAAGCTCCCTACCGGATTTTCCCCCATAACAATCTCGCCAAACTCGCCCGACTTCTCTCTGACGCCGACGCCGATGAAACCCAAGTCGTTCTCACCGAATCCATCTTCTCCATGGACGGAGACGCCGCCGACCTCGCGGGCCTCGCCCAACTCAAACGCGACCATCCATTCCTGCTCCTGCTGGACGAAGCCCACGCCACCGGCGTCTACGGCCCGGCCGGCGCTGGTTACGCGGCCGAGCTTTCTCTTTCCAACATCGTCGACCTATCCATCGTAACTCTATCAAAAGCAATCGGCCTCGCCGGCGGCGCGGTCTGCGCTAGCGACAAACTGATCAGCGCCGTCCAGAACTTCGGCCGGGCCTACATTTACTCCACCAGCATTCCCACGAGCATCGCCGCCGGCGCGATCGCCGCCATCCAAATCATTCACGAAGAACCCCACCGCCAAATTCGTGTGCGCGCATTGGCCAAACGCGTGCGCAAGGAACTTCAATCCGCAGGTCTAACCGTGCCTGGCCTGCCCGATAGCCCCATCCTCCCCATCCTTCTAGGCGAAGAGTCCGCCGCCCTCGCCGCAACCAACCGTCTGCGCGATCAAGGCCTGTGGGTCGTCCCGGTCCGTCCGCCTACCGTCCCGCGCCGAACCAGCCGCCTCCGCATCACGCTCTGCGCCGATCATACGGATGGCGAAATCGATCGCCTTATTCGCGCCGTTTCGAAGTAACCTCACAGATCATGCCGGCATCGGCGTGGCCCCCATCGATGACGGTGGTGACGATAGCAGTTTCAGTTGCAGTTTCGGCATCAGAGTCATCGCGAACACGAAGAATCCCAGCGTTTCAATCGTCAACAAGATCCCCTGCAAATCCCCATGCGTCGCCGCGGTCAGGGTGATCGCCAGGATGATCGCCGCCGGCAGCACCACGCCGAAGATTGCCAGTGATTTCGGCATAGCCGTCACCGCTCGAACCGTGATGATTGCCAGCACCACGACCGACGAACCGACGACCGCCGTCAGCAGCGGGACGAACTGCTGCGCGAAATACATCAACGGATAGCTCCCGGCGAACGTCCCCAGCACCAGCAGCAGCGTCCACCGGTCAAACCGCGTGATCCGATACGCGTACGCCACCAGCCCGACCACCAGGCCAAACAACACCAAACTCTCCGGCGCGAGCCAGGACAACTCACCAAGACGGTCGATCGGCGCGATCCCGAGCACGTCCAACTGCACCGGCCTGCCCATGAGTAGATGCTTGTAATCCCACGTGTAAACCGTCGCATCCTTCGTCCGCGTCAGCTTGCTTGGCTGCAATGACAATTCCAACATCCGCACGTCCGACTCATGCGCGGTCAGTTGGATGTGAAACGAATCCAATATTCCGCCGGGCGGCGTTTCCAGCACGTACAGTCCTTTGCCAACGGCCGTATAAGTGACCTCCAGCGCCGTGGGCGCATCTTTCAGGGCGCCGCGCCAGATTAATTTCCCCTCGCGCAGCGCCACGATCTCCGACGGCTCGCCGCCGGCTTTGACGGACAAATCCGCCAGCGAAATCAACTGCGGCGGCAACGGCAATTCCAACTCGCAATCCCCGGTCGCGCCCGTCGGCCGGGTGGCTTGAATTGTTGCGCTGAACCGCGACTCGTAAATCGATTCCGGCTCGGCCGTCCCTACGCTCAAATGCGGGATCAGCGCGATGTCGGCCGCAAACGCCTTCACCACGGCGCGCGGATACCGATCCTGCGACGCCGTCGTCGTCCCGACTTCCGCCGCCATCTGCCCTCCCGCAACCGACTGGATCAGACGTATGCCCCCTTTCGACGCCGCCAACCGCGCTCTGCTTAACATCGGCAATAGCAGCCCAATCAACACTGCCAGAATCCCGATCACCACGAGCAATTCGATTAGCGTAAACGCAACGCGGCTGGATGAACGAGACCGCCGACCCACGCGCGCAACGCGGGCGCACTTGATAACTGCCATGGCCTTACTCCTCGCTTGGTTTCAGTAGCGTCGGACACTCGTTTCGACGCACGCAGGCTCTCTGATGAATGACGCTCCACGAATCACAAAGTTGCACAACACTCAAATCATTCTTCGCGATGTCCAGTTGAGCGCGCCCCCGAAAAACTACTTCCCCACCCGAGCAAGGAACGTGGCCTCGTCGATCACCTCCACCCCCAGTTTCTTCGCATTATCCAGCTTGCTCCCCGCATCATCCCCGGCCACCACAAAGCTGGTCTTCTTGCTTACGCTCCCCGCGGCCTTGCCGCCATTCTTGAGGATCAATTCCTCAATCTCGTTCCGCTTCAGCGTAGGCAACGTCCCCGTCACCACGATCGACTTGCCCGCCAGCGGCAAGTCGGCCGCCTTCGCCACCACTTCCATGGATGGATTGATCCCCAACTTCTGCAATGCCGAAATCTCCGCACGGCCGGCGTCGGAATGAGAATAATCGTAAACGCTCTTGGCGATGACCGGCCCGATATCGTTCGTGGCCGAGAGTTGTTCTTCGGACGCCAGGCCCAGCGCACCCAGCGAGCCAAAATTCGTCGCCAGGATGTACGCCACGCGGTTCCCAACGTGCGGGATCTTCAGCCCCGCCAGCAACTTATCCAGCCCGCGCGACTTCGAACCTTGAATCGCGCTGACGACGTTCTCCGCCGACTTATCCCCCATCCGCTCCAGCTCCATCAGCCGCTCTTTGTTTAACTTATAAAGGTCCGCAAACGTGTCGACCAGCCCGTTGTCCACCAATTGTTCGATAAGCTTTTCCCCCACTTCTTCGATGTCCATCTGGTTTCGGCCGCAAAACCATTTCAGCCGTTGCTTGAACGCCCCCGGGCAATCGCGGTTCGGGCAGATCACGTACGCCGTCCCCGACCGTTCCACCGGCGTATCGCACGTCGGGCACTTGGTCGGCGGGACGATCTCCACCGCCGTCTTCGGACGCTTCTCTTTAATCGACTGCACCACGTACGGGATGATCTCGCCAGACTTCTCCACCACCACCGTGTCGTTGACTCGGATGTCCTTCTCGCGGATCTGATCGATGTTGTGCAAGCTCGCTTTTTTCACCGTCGTCCCGCACAAGAACACCGGCTCCAAATCCGCCACCGGCGTCAGTTTCCCCCCCGCCCCGATCTGCCATCGCACCCCAAGCAGCTTCGTCTGCATTTGCTCGGCTTGGTACTTGTACGCTATCACCCATCGTGGCGACTTACTCGTCGCACCGAGGACGTCCCGCGCCGCCAGCGGGTCCACCTTCAACACCATGCCGTCGGTCTGGTACGGCAAATTCCCCCGCACCTTTTCAAACTTCTTCACCCCTTCGATCGCCTCGTCAATCCCATCGCATCGCGAAACGTCATCCGCGACCGGCAACCCCCACTTTTTTATGAGCTCCACCCAATTCCAATACGTCTGGACCGGCAACGGTTCCACCTGCCCCATCCCGTGCGCCACGAACCGCAGCCGCCGCTGCGCCACGATGCGGGAATCCAGCAACTTCAACGTCCCCGATGTCAAATTCCGCGGGTTTTTATAAATTTCTTCCCCGGCCTTCTCCCGCTCAATGTTGATCCGCTGGAAATCCGCATTGTTCATGTAAACCTCTCCCCGCACTTCCACTACGTCGGGCACATCCTTTCCGTGCAACGCCAGCGGGATCGACCGGATCGTGCGCGCGTTGGCGGTGATGTCGTCGCCGACCGTCCCGTTGCCGCGCGTGGCGGCCAGCACCAGTTTTCCCTTCTCGTACCGAAGCGATACCGCCGCCCCATCCACCTTCGGCTCCAGCACATACTTCACGCGGCTGGCCGATGAGAATAATCCGCCCGCCGCCCCCTCGATCCCCAATCCCTTCCGCACGCGCTCGTCAAACGCCCGCAATTCTCCCTCGTTATAAGTATTGTCGATCGACATCATCCGCACCGCATGCGTGACGGACTTAAACCCTTCAATCGGTTCCTCCCCCAGCCGCTGCGTCGGCGAATCCGCCGTGACGAGTTCCGGATGCGCCGCTTCCAGGTCCTTCAATTCCCGCATCAGCTTGTCATAAGCCTGATCGGAAATCTCCGGCCGCGCGTCGATGTAATACAACCGATTATGGTGGTTGAGCTCGCGCCTCAGTTTTTCGATCTTTTCCGCCACGGTAGCCATTCCCCGATTTTACGTGCTAACATACCGAAAGTGGAATTGTCCTCAGCCCACCAAGCCGCATTATTGAAGATCGCCGCCGACGTCATCCGCGCGACGTTAACGGGCAAGCAGTACGCAGCCTCTACGAATCTCGACCCCGCCCTCACCCAGCCCGCCGGCTGTTTTGTTTCCCTCCACGACGCAAGTTCCCACCGCCTCCGGGGCTGCATTGGCACGATGGACGCCTCCAAACCCCTTATCAACGCCGTGGCCCACGCCGCCGCCAGCGTCCTGGACGACCCGCGTTTCGCCTACTTCCCCGTCACGCTGGGAGAACTCCCCGACCTCACCCTCGAAATCTCCGCCCTTTCGCCCCTAAAGCCCGCCCCAGACCCCCTCTCCTTCGATCCGCTCAACGACGGCATCTACCTCACCATCGTCAACCGCCACGGCGTCTTCCTCCCCCAGGTCGCCCGCGAAACCGGCTGGGACAAAGAGCAACTCCTCGCCCGCCTCTGCACCGAAAAAATGGGCCTGGATTACAACGCCTGGCAATCGCCGGACGCGAAACTTGAAACGTTTTCAACGCTGATCATTGGTCCCGCCCCATTTCCCACGACATAACTATCCCGCCCGCGAAGAAGGCTGCGGCAAATCTTCCGTTGCTGCGATGTGCAGAAATGACACCAACGATTCGCGCATCGGAATCTCGTCCGGCGAAGGTTTCTGATCACGATCGTATATCGCCACCGTCAGCCCGGATTTCGAAACGAACAACATCTCGGGATGCAGGATGTCGTAGGTCGTGCCGCTCGTAAGAATAAGGCGAAACGGCACGAACGGTCGGCGACGGAGACGGGCAAATAACGCGTCTGCGGTCATATCGACACAGTATACCTCAACCCCTCGCCTGGGTCACGCATAACTATGCAATCCTACCAGGAAAAAGTTCACCCCAATCCAGTTGAACAACATCACAAAAAACCCAATGGTCGCCAGCACCGCCGTCCAAAACGCCTTATGTTCCGTCACGAACCGCACGTGCACGATGATCAGGTAAACGATCCAGGTCACCAGCGCAAAGGTTTCCTTCGGGTCCCATCCCCAAGGCCGGCCCCACGACTCGTCCGCCCAGATCGCCCCCAGGACGATGCCGGTCCCGAGCAACCAAAACGCCAACTGCAACACCACCAGGTTGCACGCATCGATCGTCGCCAGCATCGCTACTGAATTCGCGCTTCCCAATTCCTTCTTCGTGTCTTCGCGCCTTCGTGGTTCAATGCCCCACTCATATACTGGCACAAACGCCATCCGCGCCAAGGTCTGCCAAAACCCGATAGCGACTGCCCCGCCCGCCGGAAGAGATTCTGCTGCGTCGGCCGACACCTGATATCCGCTGGCGCGCTCGATATCTTTGCCACTGGCTAAATACTTCACCAACCACCACACCCCCAGCGCAAAGCTCATCATGATCAGCGCGTAGCTGGCCGTCACCATTGTCACGTGGATGTATAGCCAGTAACTCATCAACACGCCGGACACTTGTCCGATTTCCCCGCCGATGTCACGTCCGATCACTTGCGGCACCGCGAAGATCGCCACCAGCGACAACCACCCCACAAAGCTCCCCGCTGTCCCGAAAATCCCCTTCCCCTTTCTCATCTCCAAAATCAGCGCAACAGTGCATCCGAACCACGCGCTCATCAGCACGCTCTCGAACTGGTTCTTGATCGGAATCCCGTCAAACCACGAATCGTGCTGTCCTGCCACCAGCCACCATCGAATCGCGATCCCCAGCGTATGGATGAAATACCCCGCCAAAAACGTTCGCAGCGCCCAGAGCCGCAATGATGAAACACCCGACCGCGCGCTGAGCAAAAAGCACACGAACGCGATGAAGTAAAACGCCGCCCCTGGCAACGTGAATTTCGCCAGCCGGTTATATGTCACCTCCGCCGACCGGATCAAATCAGACGGATAACGATCGGCGTTCATTCGCGGCAGCGCATCGCTTAAAACCTCTAACTGCTCGTTAACAACCTTCGCATCCTGCTGCGCCCATGCCTTGGACAGCGCCTCGAACGCCTCGCTCACCTTCCCCAGCAGCGCCGCATCAAACCCCGCCAGCGGCGTCGCGTCCGGCTTTCCCTGCGCATCCTGAATCCGCCCTGACAACTCGCTCAAACTCACCCATTTCCGCCCGGCATCTCCCTTTGGAGGCGGGATGAAATTCAGCAGCATGAAACTCCCGCGCTGCAATTCTTCCAGCGTTCGCGCTGCCGAATCCACCTGCCCCACCGCCTCGGACTTGCGGTTGTCCGCGGCAATGAGTTTCCGCAAAAAGTTCAACGTCTCTGGGCGTTGCCAGGTCTTGAGCGAAATCAACCCGCTCTTCAGCAGCTTTTCCCCCTCCGCCGGCGTCAAGACCTTCGTCCGGATCAGTTCTTCCGACAATTCCTGCCGCACCGGCAAATGCTTGATCTTGACGACGTCCTTCTCCTGATAGGCCTCCGGCCGAAACATCATGTCCAGCACGGTAAATGTGGCCGTATTCCCGTCGAGCGACGCTTTGCCCGTAATCTCCGTCAACACCTGCCGCGAAAACGAATCGAACGTCTTCAACGTCATCTGGTGCTGCACCGTCACCTTCTCAAACTTCGACAGATCCACCTGGCCGGCAAAATTGTCCGCCCCTCGCGCTTCCAGCGCCAGCCCCACCACTGGCAATATCAGTAGGATAAATTTGAACGCAGAGGCACAGAGACGCGGAGGAAGAAAACGCAGAGAAACATGCAAGGGAAGGATTTCATTGAAAAAAGAATTCGCTCTCTGTGTTTTTCTTCCTCTGTGTCTCTGCGTCTCTGTGTTCATCTTATCTTTCCTATACCCCCGCCATCTCCACAACCTTCTTCTTCCCCACTCGCTTCGCCTTCTCGATCGCCCCCGCCTTCATCCGCCGAATGATGATCGGCTTGATGTAAAAAGCATACCCCACCCCGAAGAAAATCATCAAAAACCCGATCGTCATCACCCACACCCCCGGCCGGTTGCCCACACCCAAAATCGTCCACCGCTGCCCATCCATGTCCCACGCCGCCTGAAAAAACAGCCAATCCCCGCCGGCCCAGTACACCGGATGGTTCATGTGCGCCACGCCGCGATACATCTTCCCGCTGCCCGGGTCGCGCATCGTCAGGTGGCTCTTAAAATCCCGCTGTAGCGACGTCCGCTCATCCCCGCCTGGATAATGCACCAGCTCAAATTGGTTCAGCGTTATGTCCGCCGGCAGCGGCAAAAACTCGTTGGACAACTGGAGTTGCAACTCCATGTTGTTCCCGCCGGGCAGCGTTACCCGCCCGCCGGTCCACTGCACCACCGGCTCCAGCGCATATTGCGAAAAAGGCACCGGCACCACCGCCGACCAGCCTCCGCTCCGCACCCGCGCCACCACCACCTGATACAGCCCGCTCTCTCCCCCCTGCCGGGTCCGCTGGCTGGCCGGCACTTCTTCCACATGCTCGTCCCGCAGCAACCCCTCCACTCGTTCCACCTTCGCTTTCATCTTCATCTGCCCCAGCATCACGCTTACTTCCCCCGCGCCGCTTTCCAGTTTCGTGACCACCGGCCCCCGCCCCTTCGCCACCGAAACGTCCGTCAACTCCTTACTCCCGCTCAACCCCAGCAACGTATGCCTCTCCGCCCCCTGCTTCGGCAACAGTCGAAACGGATCCCGCGCCTCCGCGGTCGCCGCCGACTTCACCACTTCCGCGATCCCTTCCGCGCTCCCCAGTTCGATCAGCCGCACTTCCGAAGACCCCGCCATCGTCGTCGAATGCTGCGAGTCCCCAGCCACCACGTACTCCACCTCGCTCGTCCCCATGAATGGCGCGTTGAGCGTGATTTTCACCCCGTTCTGGTTTCCCCCGCGCCCCTCCACAAATTGGTCGATGACCTGTGCGTACGGGTAATACCCAATGATGTCCACGTACAACGGGTCCTTTAATCCCGCGATCTGCCCCACCGGCGTCCGCTGATACATCGGCTCCAGGCCCGTTAAACCCCACCCCGCAAACTTCTCTTCCGTGTTCGCACTTACAGGGTAAGAATGAAATCGCGGCAACCCCGGCAACGTGTGCGCCGACGCATCCCTGTCGTTCAGCCGCACGTACAGCATCCGCATCTGGTTATCGTAAAATCGCGTCGCCGTCTGCCCGACCGGAATCAGCGTCGTCCCCTCGATCTTTCGATTGTAATACGTCGCCATCCCCAATATCAGCGTGATGATCCCCGCATGCACGCACCAAACGCCATAGCGCGGCGGCGTCAACGGAATCCGTTCCAGCGTCACGCACGTTAAGTTCAGCACCAGCAAGACCATCAGGAGCTTCAGCGGCCAAGCCGCGAAAAACTCCAGGTCGCTCATCTCAAACGCCGCCCGCACGCTGGTCATCCCCGACCCGACGGCGATGTACAGCCCCACCAGCACCATCATCGTGATGCCGAACCACACGCTGTTCAACGTATGCTGATAAATCCACTTCAGTGACTTCAAGCCGCAAATTGTACGGCCCCCCAACAGCATTTCTACCCTTGCCTGTTCCCCAACTTAACCCGCTCAGCCAAAGCTTTTTAGAACGGTTATGGAATTTTGTTGACTGTCCCCAATCATTTCGTTATCCATAGCCGTAATATCGAGTTGTAATTCACGTCGCATACCGCCTCACTGAATCGCAGCGTTCGGTCAAATGGAGAGAGGGAGATATATGTTTGCTTCAACCGTTCAATCGCGTCGGTCCGCGCTCTTGCAACGCGCGTTGTTCAGCATCGTCCTGACGGGCTTCGCATCGCCTTGGGCAGCGGCGGACCCCGATCCCGGTCTTCCCCTCGCCGGCACGTTTCATTGGACCGGCAGCTCCCCCACCAGCGCGCATTGGACCGACGCGGCAAATTGGGGAAGTTCGGCTTATTACCCTGGCGGCGGTGCAGATGTCTTTCTTCCGGGTGTGGGCAACCAGCCGGACCTGAACATCAATGACGATATCAATTCCCTCCAGTTCGGCTCCATCACCATCGGCGACGTGACCGCCAGCCACACCCTGACCGTCGATACGGCCATCAACGTATACGGCGCCTCTCACCTGGCCGGCGCCAGCATTGCTTCCAATGGCTCGGCCACCATCCCTGGCACCCTGTCGCTCGATGCCCCTTCCGTCTTCGAAATAGCGGGCGGCACCCTAACAGGGCAAGGCACCACGACGGGGACAGGCATCCTGAAATTCAGCGGCGGAACGATCACCACCGACGCCTCGGGGGATTTCACCAACGGCGCCCATCTCCTCATCACCGGTCCGGGCGTGAAGTACTTTTATCAGAATTCTACAACGCACTTTGTCAGTAACGCTCCGGCCGTGTGGGACAACGGGGACATCGGGACCTTCTTCGCCCCGGTTTTTGTCAGCAACAGCACCTTCGAAATTCGCAGCAACAACGTCATCCAATCCTACGCCGGCGCGCAAATGGTCTTTTATAACTCCGGCACAATCCTGAAAAGCGCCGGCGGCGGCACCACCACCATCTACGCCAGCCTGCAGAACGCCGGCGTGGTTCAGGCGGACAATGGTCTGCTCGACCTGCAGCAAGGCGGTGGCGCCATCAGCGGCACTTACAATTCCAATGGCTCCGGCGCCGTAAGGTTTTCAAATTGCTTCCTGACTAACGCCACGATCGGCGGAAATGGCGCCACCCAAATCGGCTCCACCACGACCATCAGCGGCACCGTCGCCATTAACCCAGGCGCGACGCTGGAATTGAGCGGCATCGGTCAGCTCGCCGGCACAGGAACGATCGGCGGCCCGGGGACGTTCAGGTTCTCCGGTGGATTGATCTACGAAAATGATCCGGGCGGAACGCTCACGATCGCGGCCCCCAGCTTTCTTACAGGCCCGGACACCAAATATTTCTATGGCAACGCCCCCGGCGGAGCCGTCCGCAACGCCGGCCCGATGGTCTGGGACCAGGGGGACATCGCCACCTATTTCGCCCCCACCCTGATTAATTCCGGCACCCTGGAAATCCGCGGCGATGGCATCCTTCAAAGTTTCTCTGGCGCGCCGATGCAACTGACCAACGATAACTTGATCATTAAGACCGGCGGGCCTGGCATAACCACGATCAACGCCGCAGTGAATAATAACAGTTACATCCGGGCCGACTCCGGCATTCTGGCCATCAATGGCGCCGGCGGCATCAGCAATGGCACGTTCATCTCGACCTCGGGCGGTTCCATTCACATCGGCGGCAACGAGTTCACCAACGGCGCCGTCTTCGCCGGTCCAGGAACCGCGGAGTGGACCAGCGGCAACCTTGTCAGCGGGTTCGTCACCATTCAAAGCTCCCGCGTGAATATCACCGGCCCGGGCAACGTCATCATGGGCAACGTGAATATCGACCCCTCCTCCACCCTCGAACTCACGTCGGGCGGCACCATTGCCGGCACCGGCTCGATTAGCGGCCCGGGTCAGTTCAGATGGACCGGCGGTTACATCTACGAGAACTATCCCGGCGGAACCCTCGTCAATTTTGCCCAGATGCTCCTCACCGGTCCGGACTACAAATACTTTTACGCAAACGCTGACGGCAACTTCGACAACGCAAACCATATCACCTGGGACCAGGGTGGGATCGCCACGTATTTCGCCCCGACGTTCAACAACAACGGCACTTTCGATATCCACAGTGACGAGGTCCTCCAGTCCTTCGCTGGTGGCCCCATGACGCTCAACAACCACGGCACCATCAAAAAGGATTTCAGCGTTGGCACCACCACGATCCTGGCGACCGTCAATAACTACGGCGTGATCGAAGCCGACTCCGGCACGCTCGTGATCAATGGGACCGGCGGCACGAGCAACGGTGTTTTCATCTCCAACGGCGCGGCCTCCGTCGCGCTGCAGAACAACATCCTGGCGGGCAACGCCCAGTTTTCCGGATCAGGCACGACTCTGCTTGAAAGCGGTAACACGATCGCCGGCAACGTCTCGATCTTCAATTCAACCGTCAAGGCGGTGGCCGCCGGCACTCCCAACGCCATCAACGGATCGCTCAATATCGACCCCTCTTCCACCTTCGAATTGGCTTCCGGCGGAGCCATCTCGGGGACCGGCTCGATCAGCGGGCCGGGCCTCTTCAAGTGGACCGGCGGCTACATCTATCAGAACGACGCCGGCGGAACGCTCACCAATTCCGCCCGCCTTCTCATCACCGGGCCGGACTACAAGTACATCTACGCCAACGCGCCCGAAGCGTTCAATAACGCCGGCGCCGCCACATGGGAACAAGGCGGAATCGCCACCTATTTCGCGCCGACTTTCACCAACACCGGAACCTTCGAAATCCATGGTGACGACACCCTTCAGGCCTTCTCCGGCGGACCCGCCACCTTCAACAACAGCGGCCTGATGGTAAAAAACAACAGCTTTGGCACCACCACCATCTCCGCCGCCTTTAACAATATTGGGACCCTCCGCGTCGATTCCGGCGCGATGAGTTTCCAAGGCCCGTTCCTTACCTTCGGTACCCTTCAAATCTCCAACCCTGGCGAAACGCTTTTCGTTAACGGCCCTTCCACGCTCATCGGCGGCAGCCAGTTCTGGGCCCCCGGTGCCGTGCTCACCACCCACGACAACACCCGCTTCCTCAGCGATGCCGGCGCGCCGGGCGTCATGAATCTGACCATCAATCACACAGGCGGAATGCTCATTTTCTCATCCGCCGAGCATCTGGATGCCCTCAACATTGCCCCCTTCGCCAACGTCACTCTCGGCCATGCTTCCCCGATGACTCTCAACCACTTCTCAATAGGGTCGAACGCTCGCTTCGATGTCGGCCCGAGTTCTTTGACCGTGAATTACAGCGGCCCCACCCCCGCCGCCGATTACCGCGCGCTGCTGCTGGCGGCTTACGATCACGACGCCTGGGACCTGGCGGGGATCGGCTCGTCCGCCGTCCCGGCGAACCCCGCTTCGTCCGTCGGCTATTTTGATAATGGATCCAGCATCCTCCTCCGCTACACCTGGCTCGGCGACGCCAACTGCGACGGCATCGTCAACGGTGCGGATGTCGCATTGGTTTTCGCCGGCGGCCACGACTGGCAGCATGGCGATTTCAATTATGACGGAAAGGTGAACTCTGACGACTACGCGTTGCTCAACCTCGGCCTTGCCGCCTCTCACGGGTCGCCCATTCCCGTGCCCGAACCGGCCGGCGCCTCGGTGATCCTGCTTGCCGCCACGTTTGCCGCCGCCCGGACCCGCCGTTGAGCGGCGTTCGACTCTCCGCTACGCTCGCCGTCCGCGCTTGTGATCCAGCTAAACCACATTACCAAACGCTTCGCCTCGCTCACCGCCGTTGACGACGTCTGCCTCAGCGTCAACGCCGGTGAATTCCTCACCCTTCTCGGTCCGTCCGGTTGCGGAAAGACGACTCTCCTCCGCATGATCTCAGGCTTCGAAACCCCCGACTCTGGCGCTGTCCTCCTCGACCATCACGACGTCACCCGTCTCCCACCTTACAAGCGCGACGTCAACCAGGTTTTCCAGTCCTACGCCCTCTTCCCCCACATGAGCGTCTATAAAAACGTCGCCTTCGGCCTCCGCATGCGCCGCCTCCCCAAGGCGCAAATTAAAGACCGCGTCGAACACGCCCTGAATCTCGTTTCGCTGGCTGGATTGGAGGACCGCAAACCTTCCCAGCTTTCCGGCGGCCAGCAACAACGCGTCGCCCTCGCCCGCGCCATCGTCTGCCAACCCAAGGTCCTGCTCCTGGACGAACCCCTCTCCGCACTCGACGCCCGCCTGCGCCAATCCATGCAGGTCGAACTCAAACACCTCCAAAAACGTCTCGGCATCACCTTCGTCTTCGTCACCCACGACCAATCCGAAGCCATGGTGATGTCCGACCGCATTTGCCTGATGAACAAAGGAAAAATCGAACAACTCGGCCCCCCCACCGACGTCTACCTAAAACCCCAAACCCCCTTCGCCGCCCAGTTCCTCGGCACGACCAACCTCCTCTCCCCAGCCTTCCTTTCCACGTTCCAAGTTCCAAATTCAGCGTTTCGCTCCGCCATCGTCCGTCCCGAAAAAATCCACGTCTCCCTTACGCCTCTCCCCAATTCCTTCCCCGCCGAAACCCTCGAAACCATCTTTGACGGCCCCACCACCCGCCTGCGTGTCCGCACCGCCGCCGGCACGGAATTGCAGATCCTGACCCTCAACGACAAATCCCAAATCCCCGCCCCCAATCAAACGATCCATTGCACTATTGATCCGCAGGACATCGTGTTCATTTAACGCCCGCGATATTTACAATTCCCGGCTTGTTGGCCGGAAACTCCTCTGGCCGCACCGGATCCCCGCTCTTTTCCCGCGCGGCACGATACTCTTCCCAATTCGCCGCCGCGTCGCGCGATAGTTCCTTTAACTGCTGCTCCGTCGGCTCCAGCAACGTCACCGACATGTTCCGCAGATGCACCTTCGCATCCGAAGCGAAGTTCACCAGCAACCCAACCATCCCGGCCGTCCCTGTCGGCACCTTCGCCTGGTTTACCATCTTCCCATCCAGCTTCAGCACCACCTGCCCATGCCTGGCCGTGAGCTCAATCTTGTGCCACTGCTTCGTCTTCATGCGCTCCAGGTGCTTGTCCGCCAAATGCATCCAATCCCCCGGCCGGGCGAAATCATGTACGTAGCCGATGTTGAACGACCCATCGCCGAAAAACTGGCAAAACGTATTGGTATTGCTCGGACAAATCTGCACGTTCCAAGGAAATCCGTGCTTGGCAGGCGACGTCCCCGTCTCCGCCATGATCTCCATCTCCACACGATAGTTATCCCACGACATCCCGCCGATTTCCGCGTGCAGTGCCGCTCCTTGCGCACTTTCGTTATAAACCGCCACCTCCCCATCCTTCACCACACAATGATTGGCCGCCGGATCGATCCACCATTTTCCGGTCACGTCCGACAACGTCACCGCCGTTGCCTGCGTGGTCGACGGTGCGCCGTCGGCATGAACGTTCACGACGGTCGCGAGAACAACCCATCCAATATTAATCCAGCGCATCGCCGTATTATGGCATGGTTCTAAGTTCTGAGAAATGCTGTTCCGGTGTGCCACGGCCATCCTGGCCGTGTCTTCGATCCACAAACACGGCCAGGATGGCCGTGGCACACAGAAGAGGATCCTTTCGCCTTTCGTAGATTTTCACCTCGGCACCGGGGTCTTCTCCATCGCCTCGCGAATGATCTGCTCGTTGCTTTGCCCGCCATATTTCGCCTTGGTATCCAGCACGATACGATGTGCCAGCACCGCCACAGCCAATCCCCTCACGTCGTCCGGCGTCACGTAATCCCTTCCCGCCAAAAGCGCGGCCGCCTGGCTGGTGCGATACAGCGCTAGCGACCCTCGCGGCGAGATCCCCAGTCGCAGCCGCGCATCCCCGCGCGTGAACTCCACCAGCCGCACGATGTAATCCGCCACCGCCTGCTCCACCCGCACCTTGCGTACCTCTTCCTGCATTGCCAGCACCTGCGCGCAGCTCAATACCGGCTTCAAATCCTCATACGGATGATGATCCTGTTGGCTGAACAACACGGAGATTTCGCTCGCCCGATCCGGATACCCCATCGCCACCCGCACCGAAAACCGGTCGAGCTGCGCCTCCGGCAGCGGATACGTCCCTTGATACTCCGCCGGGTTCTGCGTCGCCACGACGAAGAATGGCCGCGGCAATTCCCGCCGTTTCCCGTCCACGCTCACCTGGTGCTCGCTCATCACTTCCAGCAGCGCCGCCTGCGTGCGCGGGCTGGTGCGGTTGATCTCGTCTGCCAGCAGGACGTTGGCGAACACGGGCCCTTCGCGAAATTCAAAGGACCCATCCTGCGGCTTATAAAAACTGCTTCCCGTGATGTCCGCCGGCAGCAGGTCCGGGGTAAATTGCACCCTCCGAAACACCCCGTTAATACACCGCGCCAATGACTTGGCCAACGTAGTTTTCCCCGTCCCCGGCACATCTTCCAATAGCACGTGCCCCCCCGCCAACAGCCCGATCAACAATAGCCGAATGCTCTCCGGCTTCCCCAAAATCACCTTCGTCAACGTCGCCTCAATCTCAGCAACGTTCGCCGCAAATTGCCCATCAGTGACCTTATCCATGATGTGACTCCTGATGTCGACCAACCGCCTCCCCCTCTCCCTTCGGGAGAGGCAGGGTGAGGGCGGCCACGAGCCTGCCCACGCCCTCAATGCTTCGTCCGCCAAACCTCGCCGCGTCATACTCCTCGATGAACTCCCGACACTTCGCCACATCCACCTTCCCCTCCAGCAACCTCACGTGCTCGCCCCAAGTCCGGCTTTCCTCACATCCCACCCCGTTCACCCGCAACCACTCGTTAAACTTCCGCGCCACCTCGCGCAGTTCCGGCCCGGCGTCTGCATAACCCATCACCTTCGCGACGCGCCTGCGCCTTGCCGCCCAGATCTTCCGTCCGATCCACGCTGCTAATACCAGGATCCCCGGCAGCATCGTCACCGACACCACGGCGCGCAGCGTCAGAGTTGCCGCCCATTTTCGCACCGCCCGCCACGCGTCGACGATCGCCTCGTACCACCGCCGCACCGTCGAAGGCTCGCCATACACCTCATCCGGCTTTCCCCCCGCCGGCGTCGCATCGACCGTCACCCACCCGACGCCGTCGATCCAGCACTCCGTCCACGCATGCGCATCGCGATCGCGCACGACCATCTGACTCTTTCCCGCGTGCTCGTGCGCGTAATATCCCGTCACCAATCTTGCCGGCACCCCCGCGGCCCGGGCCATCATCACCATCGCCGATGCGAAATACTGACAATGCCCGGACCGATTGTTCAATATAAAATCATTTAGAGGCTCACCCGCCGGCCGAAACGTCAGGCTGTACTGGTGCGTTGAATCCAGCCACCTGGCAATCCGCCCGAGCCGCTCCATCGCATCCCCGTCGCCGGCCTCCTTCACCGCGATTTCCTTCACCCGTTTGTCGATCACCGCCGGCACGGAAAGCAACCGCTGCCGCTGCACCGCCGTCGGCGTCAAAGACGCTGGACCCTGCCCATGCGTATCGCGCGCCACTTTGGCAACGTAAGTTTCCCCGTTTTCGTCCGACGCCACGCGCATTGCCCCCGTGTCATCACGTTGCACGCCTCCCATCACTTCCAGCCCAACCGTCTCCAGCGGGAGCGCGATCATGTCCAATTCATCCCCGAGCGCCGTGAATTCAAGTTTCTCCGTGCTCCCCGACTCCTTGTGCAGTTCTCTTTCCTCAACTCCGGTAAAATCCCGCTGTCCCAGGATGGGTAGCCATTGTCCTTCGACGTAACTGTCGTACCCCATCACGCGCAAGTGCCGTTCCGACGCGGTAGGCCCGTCGATTTGCAACACGCGGCGCATCGACGCCGCCGGGTTCCAGCTTGCTTCCAGTCGGGGCGCACCCGACAACCCGATCGCGTCGTGCGTCGGCGCTTTTTTCGTAAAATTCACCAGCCAACTTCCAAAGTTGTATTCAAACTTGATGACGACGTACACGCCGGTAAACCCGATGAACAGCGCCGCCGCCACGCACGTTGCGCGCATCCCCGCCAGCGCCCGCCGACTCCTGACCTTGATCCCATCCCGCCGCGAAAACCCACGCAGGCACGGCACCATGAGCATCATGTAAACCGGCGCTAAAACCTCCATCGGCCCTCGACGATATGTGTTGCTGGCCATCGCGAAGATCAACGCCGTCAGCAGCATTACCTCGCTCCGCACCGGCCCGCGGCTCGACCGCGTCCACGCCCGCAACACCAATTCCACCGCGCACAGGCAGGCGAACAGATTCGTATAGTCTGGCTCGAAGATCGGCGAAGCCCCCGTCAGGTGCCGCTTGGGGCTGACGGAGAGAACCACAATCCACACCACCACGCGAATCGTCCACAACAAAACCTGATTCCACGGCAGCCGCACCGTCGTGAATTGCGACAACACCAGCAACCCCGCCAACACCGGCAATCCGGCAAACCGCCAGCCCGTGACGTAAATCGCCACGAACGAAACCAGCGCCGCCCCCACAAACGCCCATGGCAATCGCTGGCTCACTCCTCTCCCTTCGGGAGAAGTAGGGTGAGGGGGCCTCCGACCACCATTGGCTGCGATCTGACTCATAACTCCGTCACCCCCTTCTCAAACTCCGCTTTCGAAATCGTCGCCGCATCGGCCAGGTCGATATCCCGATGGTCCTCCGTCATCAAGATGACTTTCACGGCGACGCCGTGCTCCGCCAGCGTCTGCACGAAATTTCGCCGCGCTTCGTTCCATTCCACGAATACGCAGATGACGGTGGACAACCGCTCCAGCAATTCCGCAATCTGCGGCTCGATCACCGTAAACGGCTCGTCCGTGCTCTCCCCCACGCACGCCAGGATGTCCAAAATCTGATCCAAATACGCCAGGCTCCTCCCCGCCACCAGGTGATACAGGTTTGGCCCGGCCGCGAACACGTCCACGAGGTAATCCTGCCGCGCCATGTAATCGCTCACCGCCGCCGCCACCGACACGGCGCATTCAAACGTCTCCCGCCTTTCGCCAAGCGCCTTTCCACGGAGCGTGTTCGGCACGTGCGTATCCAGCACCACCGCCACCCGCAGCATGTACTCTTCCACCCATTCCCGCACGATCGGCCGGCCCACCCGCGCCGTCGCCCGCCAGTCGATATCCCGCACATTATCGCCTTCGCGATATTCGCGATTCCCCAGGTACTCAAACGATTCCCCCAGGTTGGAAGCCAGCGCCACCCCGCCAGGCTGATAGCGCCTGCCCGTCGGAAGTTCCAGCCGCGCCAGCGCGAAGAACTTTGGATACACCAGCAGCTTACGCTTCCGATCAAACACCCGCCGCGACCTGATGATCCCAAACGGGAACGCGCTCTCCACTCTAAACCCTCTTAACGCGTACGCGCCGCGTTTAACCCCGCGCAACACCAACTTCGCCTCCGCCCGCTCCCCCCTGGCCAAATCCGCTATCCCCACCCCTTCGTCCGGCGACGCCTCCACTCCCACCGGCAGTTCGTTGGCGACCACAAACAGATCCCCGCCGCTCCACTTGCCCAGTTGCTTTACTTCAAACCGCACCGCCAATTCCTCCCCCGCGCACACCCGCTCCCCCATATGCACCGCCAACGTTGCCCGCGGCCGAAACACCACCGCCCCCGCCACCGCGACTCCCCACATCGCGCTGACGTACCCAGCCAGCACAAACCCCTGCAGCTCGTGGGTCACCCCGCCATACATCGCAAAGATCGCCGTCACCAGCGCAAACCACCGCCCCGCCCGCGTTAGCCTTTGCGAGTATACCTTCCAGAACCATTGTGAAATGTTTCCCTGGAACAGCGGATAACTGGTTGAATCCCGACTATGTAAAGCCTGCGGAAATTCAAAGCGTCGCCGCATCTAACAACTACATGGACGCTCGATACCAGAGTTGCACAATCCTTTTACGCAATTATTCCTGGCACCACTTTCCCCGATACATCCGTCAATCTGAAATACCGCCCCTGAAACTTGAATGTCAGCCGCTCATGATCGATGCCGAGTAATCTCAACATCGTCGCCTGAAGATCATGAACATCGACAGGGTCCTTGACGACATTATGCCCAAACTCGTCCGACTCTCCATAACTCACTCCCCGTTTCACTCCACCGCCCGTCATCCACAACGTAAACGCATACGGATGATGGTCGCGCCCCCATTGCTTCGTATCCTTGATATCCCCCTGCAAAAACGGCGTCCTCCCGAACTCCCCTCCCCAAATCACCAGCGTGTCCTCCAGCAACCCGCGCTGCTTCAAATCCTTCACCAGCGCCGCCGACGGCGCATCCGTATCCGTGCATTGCACTTTCAACTGCGTATTCAAATTCCGATGCTGGTCCCACCCCGCGTGCATGAGCTGCACAAATCGCACGCCGCGCTCCACCAGCCTTCGTGCCATCAAACAGTTGTACGCAAATGACCCCTGCCGCTTCACGTCCGGCCCGTACATCTCCAGCACGCTGGCCGGCTCGTTCGACAAATCCGTCAACTCCGGCACGCTCGCCTGCATCTTGTACGCCATCTCGTATTGGCTGATGCGCGTGCCGATCTCCGGGTCACCCAATTCCTTCAATTTCATCTCGTTGATCTTCGCCACGTCGTCCAAAATCCCCCGGCTGATCTCCCGGCTTATCCCGTCCGGATTGGACAAGTACAGGATCGGATCACCGCTGCCGCGAAACTGCACGCCTTGGTATTTGCTCGGCAGAAACCCGCTTCCCCAGTAAAAGTCATAAAAAATCTGCCCGCACGATGCTTCCTTGTCCCGCGAGGTCATCACCACGAACGCCGGCAGATTCTCGCTCGTCGATCCCAAGCCGTACGTCAACCACGACCCCATGCTCGGCCGGCCGACCTGTTCGCTGCCGGTCAGAAAAAACGTGATCGCCGGCGCATGATTCACCGCCCCGGTAAACATCGACTTCACAAAGCACAACTCGTCGGCCATCTCCCCCGTCTTCGGCATGAAATCGCACACCCAAGCCCCGCTCTGCCCATGCCGTGAAAACTTCGTAATCTCCGACAACACCGGCCGAGCCTTCTGGCTGCCCGTCATCGTGCTGAACCGTTTCCCCGCCACCACTTCGTCCGGAATCTGCTTCCCATGCCACTCCTTCAACTTCGGCTTGTAATCAAACAAGTCCACATGCGAAGGCGCCCCGTTCTGGAAAAGGTAAATGACGCGCTTGGCTTTGGGCGCAAAATGCGGCAACCCGCTCAAGCCCCCAAAAGCCGGCGTCGGCCCGGTCGTCGCGACATTCGCCCACCCCTCCCCATTAAACAAATACGCCAGCGCCGCCGCTCCAACGCCCGTGCCCATCTTGCCGAGCATCGCCCGCCGAGTGATATGCCGTCGATTGTCGGTTAATGGATTCACTGTACATCTCCAATGTGGCATGGGCATCCTGCCCATGTTCTTCGTCCGAGGATAAAGACATGGGCAGGATGCCCATGCCACGTAATATCATTCCTTCGTCAACGCCTCATCCAGATTCAATATCGCCAGACAGACTCCGGCGTATGCCGCCTCGTCCGCCGCATCCAATTTCTCATCGCGCTTCGACTCGCCGACCGCCAATAGCTTCTTCGCCGCCTCCACATCCCCCGCATATTGCAACCGCAACCGCTCCACCGCCGCCGTCAAAACCGCCTCCACCTCTTCGTTTGGCTTTTGCCCCAGCACCAATCGATACGCCTTCTCCACCCTCCCTTTCTCTGTCTCCTCCGACTTCATTACCCTCTCCGCCAGCGCCCGCGCCGCCTCCACATATGTCGTATCGTTCAATGTCGTCAGCGCCTGGAGCGGCGTGTTCGTCCGCGAAGGTTTCACCGTACACCCCGACCTCGATGCTTCGTCAAAAAACTCCGTCGGCCCGACTATCCGCCGCCAGAACACATACAGGCTCCGGCGATAAAGGCTCTCCCCATGATCCTGCTGATACTTGATGATGTTAAACGTCGCCTCCTCCCAAATCCCCGGCGGCTGATACGACTTCACCGGCGGCCCGCCCACCTTCTCCATTAACAATCCGCTCGCCGCCAGCGCCTGGTCTCGAATCACAAATGACGGCAACCGAAACCGCGGCCCGCGCGCCAGCAGTCGGTTCTCCGGATCGCGCTCGTGCAGTTCCGGCGTCACGCTCGACGACTGCCGATACGCCGCGCTGCTCACCATCAGCCGCTGCATCTTCTTCACATCCCACCCACCATCGCGGAACTCGACGGCCAGCCAATCCAACAACTCCTGATTCACCGGGCGTTCCCCCTGCACCCCAAAGTCATCAACCGTCTTCACGATCCCCACCCCAAAATATCGCTGCCAATACCGGTTGACGATCACCCGCGCGGTGAGCGGGTTCGCCGGATCGACCAGCCATTTCGCCAGCGCCACGCGGTCATTTTTCTCCATGCCCGCTGGCATTGGATGCAGCGCCCCCGGCACCCCGGCCTTCACCTCGTCCGCCGGCTTGTCATACGCCCCCTTCACCAGCACGTGCGTCTCGCGCTTCACCGCATCGTCCATCACCATCGTCTTGGTAAACGAACCCTCGTAATCCGAAACCGCCTTGTTGGCAGCCGCCAGCGCATCGCTCAGCGGCTTGGCTTCCGTCGAAACCCGCGTCTGGTAAAAATCCTTCAGCGCCTTCTTCTGCTCCTCGTTTCGCTCGCTGCTCGCCAGCGCCCCCGCCACGTTGGGCATCATGGGCGCGCCATCCGTCAGCGCCAACCGGAACTTCCCCATCGTGTGCTGCTTGTTTACCTTCGAATCGTACCGAAACTTCAGGTGAATCTCCCCGCCCGCTCCATCAAAAACCACCGGCATTTTCAACGTGAACACCGCCTGCAACTTCCCCTTCTCCGGCGCTTTCCAAACCGCCCACCCCGTCGTCGCATCCCCGTCGATCACCTTCTGCGCCGAGAACCCTTCCTGCTCGTAGGTCGCCTCCCCGATTGCAAACGCCAGGCGCTCCACCTTGGGCTCACCCTCTGAAACCGAAAACCCCTCCATCTCCGTCAAAACAAAATTCCCGCTCTCCGGCGACCGCCCCGGCCCGCCCATTGGCAGCGACCCGTCCGGCAACACCTCCAACCTCAACCCCGTCACCTTCCCCAACTCCGTCCGCAGCACCACCTCCTGCACGTCGTTGTCCGGGCTTACCCCCGATGCCAGAACCGACGAATCCCCCATCACCTTCAACGTCGCTCCGCCGGACGATTTCACGCTCACCGGCGTCGCCACAATCCACCCTTTGCCATACCGCGCCGACGCTTCCCACTTCGCCTGCTCCGCGTCAATCTTCGGCACCGCCGCCGCCAGCCGATCCGCTGCCTCCTTCGCCGCCAGCTTCAGCGCTGCCAGCTTTGCCTGCTGCACCTCCGTCGTATACGTGACGACCGGCGCAACGTTCCCCTCGTTCACATACTTCCCCTCCCCCGTCTCCGAACACTGGTTGAAATACGCGTAAAGCGAGTAGTAATCCTTCTGCGAGATCGGATCGAACTTGTGGTCGTGGCATTTGGCGCAGCCGACAGTCAATCCCAAAAACACGGTTGCCGTCGTGTCCACCCGGTCCATCACGTTTTCAACTCGCGTCTCTTCCGGAATCCTTCCACCCTCCCCGTTAAACGGATGGTTCCGATTGAACCCCGACGCGACTTTTTGTTCCATTCTCTCCCTCTCCCGGCCCGCCGGGAGAGGGCCGGGGTGAGGGCCTCCTTCTTCCGCCAATAAATCCCCCGCAATCTGCCAAGTCATAAACAGATCGAACGGCATGTTCCGGTTCAGCGCCGAAATCACCCAATCCCGCCACGGCCACATCGTGCGCGTCGGATCGTTCTGATACCCGTTGGTGTCCGCATACCGCGCCGCCGCCAGCCATTCCCACGCCATCCGCTCCCCATACCGCGGGCTAGCCAGCAACCGATCCACCACCTTCTCATACGCATCCGGCGACGAATCGGCCAAAAACGCGTCGATCTCCTCCAACGTCGGCGGCACCCCCGTTAAATCCAGCGTCACCCGCCGGAGGAGTATTTCTTTCGATGCCTCCGGCGAAGGCGCCAACCCCTCCTTCTCCAACTTCGCCAAAATGAACCGATCAATCGGGTTCCTCACCCACGCTTGGTCTTTCACCGCCGGTAGTTCCGGCCTCTTCGGCGCCTCCAGCGACCAATGCTTCCCCCACCTCGCCCCCTGCTTCACCCACCGCTGCAATACGTCGATCTGCTGCGCCGAAAGCGTCCGCTTCGACTTCACCGGCGGCATTTTCACCTCCGGGTCATCCGACGTGATCCGCATCACCATCACGCTGTCATCCACGTTCCCCGGCACCACGATCGCGTACCCGTCCCGTGCCGCCAGCGGCCCGATCTTCGGGTCCAATACGTCGAACCGTAAATCCCCCTTCCGCTGGTTCGCGTCCGGCCCATGACACGCATAACACTTGTCCGCCAGAATCGGCTGCACCTCGCGCGTGAAATCCACCGCCTGCCCCAAGGCAGCCGACGCCCACAAAATCGCAAAAATGGCCGCGACCAAACCCTGCATACAATCTCTGTTTACTCTACCCCATTTCCAACGGTTCTGTTGAGTCATTCCGCTCACGCCGCTATACTTAAACTGAGACTCACATGCCGGCCACCACTCCCATCATCCCCCTTCGCGACAAAGTCCAAAACGTCATCAACCTCATCCGCCCCGCCGTTCAGGCCGACGGCGGTGACATCGAACTCGTCAACGTCCAGGACGACGGCTTGGTCCAAATCCGCTTCCACGGCGCCTGCAATGGCTGCCCCAGCGCCAACATGACCCTCCAGATGGGCATTGAACGCAATCTAAGAGAACAAATCCCCGAAGTCACCCGCGTCCTCCCGGTCGCGTGAATTTTCATTCAGATATGAATCCAGCCGCCGTCCATCCCGATGCGGCCAAGCCTTCCGACCTCTGGGATCTGGCATTGAACCGCCAGCAGATCGATCCCCACAACCTCTCCGTCGCCATCGAACGCCAAGCCTCGGAGCCGTCGCTCGATTTCCGGACCCGCCTCCTAATCCGCGACGCGATTACCGCATTGGAGCATAGTTGGACAACCCAGCAGGTTTCTACGTGGCTTGCCTCGTGCATATCCAGGGAGAATATCTCCAACATCCGTTCATCTGACTTAGGCGTTCCTGGCTTTCCGTCTCTGATAAATCGAGGCATGGAAACAACCAAATCCGAAACCGTCCTGCAATTCCTCCGAGAACTAGGCTCAAGTCTTCAACAAAACACCCGAATCGAAATTGGTGGATCGATCGCGTTAATGCTCGCCGCTCGACTCTCGCGCCGGACCGAAGACATCGTCGTCGTTGATGAGGTCCCCCCATCCTTGCGATCCAATCATCAGCTTCTTCAGAACCTCGCCATCCGATACGGCCTGCACCTGACACATTTTCAATCGCACTTCCTTCCTTCCGGTTGGAGGTCGCGCCTTTCATCTCTCGGCACGTTCGGCCGCCTCGAAGCGTTTTTGGTCGACCCCGCCGACGTCTACCTCAGCAAGCTTTTCTTTCCAGCACAGTGGGATCCGAAGCTTGGAATTCACGTGACTTGAAGTCGCGGC
>JADMIO011638329.1_pt1 | contig 78409 bp, 79 predicted proteins | sample 8958161 | NCBI WGS metagenome assembly JADMIO01 (sample SAMN16585339, study PRJNA669376) | soil metagenome | isolation source: Crop rotation soil | place: USA: Cullars Rotation, Alabama | collected 2011 | reverse complement strand
CGCGACTTCAAGTCACGTGAATTCCAAGCTTCGGATCCCACTGTGCTGGAAAGGAGAATACGCGGCAGGGCCATCGGTTGCGGGTGCTCGCCCGCGCCGAGCCGGCCGCAATCGCGCCGCTTGCTCCCGCGACACCTTCGATGCAGACGGACCATTTTCTGTCGATGTGCGACGATACCGGCCTGTTCCAGCACGCCGTGCATTCGGTGCCCGATCGCCATCATGGCTATTGCGTGGATGACAACGCCCGCGCGTTGCTGCTGGCATGTGCCCTCAATGAGCCGGGCGAACAGCCTTTTGCCGAACCGTTGACGACCCGCTTTGCCGCTTTCGTGCAGCATGCGTGGAATCAGGATGTCGGACGATTCCGCAACTTCATGGGCTTCGACCGGACCTGGCTCGAGGAACTGGGTTCCGAGGACAGCCACGGGAGAACCCTGTGGGCGCTCGGCGAATGCGCGCGGAGAGATTGCAGCCCTTCGCGGCGTCGATGGGCGGCCACCTTGTTCGCCGAGGCGCTGCCAAGCGTGAAAACGTTTCGTTCGCCCCGTGCGGCGGCTTTCACGCTGCTCGGTCTGGACGCCTATTGCGCCGCAATTCCCGATGATCGCCGCGCCCGCGAAATCCGCCGCATTCTGGCCGACAAGCTGATGCTCATCCTTGAGGCGGTGGCGACGCCGGACTGGCTCTGGTTCGAAGAGAGCCTTGCCTATGATAACGCGCGCCTCCCGCAGGCCTTGATGGTCACGGGAATGGCAACGCGAAACCCCGGCTATGTCGATGCCGGGCTGAGATCGCTGCGCTGGCTGATGACGCAGCAAACCGCACCGACGGGTCACTTCCGGCCGGTCGGCACCGCCAGTTTCGGTGAACACCGCAAACCTCCCAGCGCGTTCGATCAGCAGCCCTTGGAAGCAACCGCCACGATTGCCGCCTGCCTGGCGGCATGGCGCGCGGACGACGATGATGAATGGAAAACCATGGCAACGGCTGTTTTCTCCTGGTTTCTCGGCAGAAACGACCTGTCGGTGCCGCTGGTTGACATCGAGACCGGCAGTTGCCGCGACGGACTGCACCCGGATCGCGCCAACGAAAACCGCGGCGGCGAGTCGGCAGTGTGCTATCTTCTGGGACTTGCCGAGATTCGTCAGCTTGCCCGCGTCAGTGTCAGCCCGACCAATCCCGCCTCCCTTCGGGCTATCGGGGCCTGAAAAGTGCCCCTCGGCCAACTGAAAGCACGCTTTTGCCAGCCACATTTCTGAACCGGCAGGCGCTTTATCTGCGCCCCGATCCGGCGCGCGTCATCGTGCGCCCATTCAAGCCCGCGACCGAACCGCGCGATCTCAACCCCACGGACAAGACACGCGCCAACCATATCGTCGACCGCGTTCTCAATATGGACTCGGCGGCTGCGGCGAGCCAACTGGCTGACGTGCTGGAGAACTTCGAGGGCCGGCACCGCAACCTTCTGGAGACGTTCGAGCATCGTGCCCACGAAATGGAGGAGGCGCTTGCGACGCACTGCACTTTTTCCAAAGTCCAGCGACAACTCATCGGCGCCTATTTCCTGAACGAGTATTCGTTCGAAGCCTCGGCCCTGTTCAATCCCAGCATCGTCCCGCACCCCGACCAGTCGGGTACCCCGGCAGGCAGCCTGCGCTTTATTCTCAGTCTCCGCGCCGTCGGCGAAGGGCACGTATCGTCACTGACATTTCGCACCGGAACCGTCGCGGCTGACGGCAGCATCTTTGTTGAGCCGACAGTTCGGCTCGCTTCAAGTCCCCAGGTCAAATACTTGATACCGGGACCGCTCGGCGACGAAGTCGAAGTCGTGTTCACGCCGGAACAGGATATCAGTGAACGCGTCATCTTTCCGATCACGGACTCCCAATCCCACGGCATCGAAGATGCCCGTTTTGTCCAATTCACCGACGGCGGTCGGACCACCTATTACGCGACCTATACCGCCTACAAGGGCACCGCGATTCGATCCGAGTTGATCGAAACGAGCGACTTTCTTTCGTTTCGAATGGCTCCGCTGCAAGGCGCCGCCGCACACAACAAGGGCATGGCGCTGTTCCCGCGCCGGATTGATGGCAAGTACGCCATGATCGCGCGACAGGACAACGAAAACCTCTATCTGGTCTATTCGGACGACCTCTACAGGTGGGAGGGCGGTCAGGCGATCCTGAAGCCGGAATTCCCATGGGAATTCGTGCAGATCGGCAATTGCGGCTCGCCGATCGAACTGGAGGAAGGCTGGCTGATGCTCACGCACGGGGTCGGACCGGTCCGGAAATACTCGATCGGCGCGGCGCTGCTCGACAAACGCGACCCGTCCAAGGTGCTGGCGCGCTCGCGCGAACCGCTATTGCGGCCCGAACCCTCGGAGCGTGAAGGGTACGTTCCCAATGTGGTCTATACCTGCGGGGCGATGGCGCACAACGACCAGATCATCCTGCCATACGCGGTGTCCGATACCTTCTCCAACTTCGCGACAATGAAGGTTTCGTCGCTGCTGAAGGCGATGGCTTGAAGCCGGAACAGCACGCAGCGAACCGGTTCCTTCCGCCTTCGACTGAGCCGTCCCTTTGATGAACATGAAAGAAGGTGTCATAATGAGTGAACGACTGGAAACGCTGAAAAAAGCCCGTGAGCGCATGATCGAGGACCGGGATGCGCATGCGAAGGTGCTGGCCGCCCCTTTCGACCGGGGAACAGCCGAGCGCGCGCGCAGCAAATTTCCCGAGATTCAGGCACTGATCGACGCCCTGGACCGTGCTATCAGGGGCGAGGAGATCACCACGGCCAAACATTGAGCAGCAGAGGCCTCGAACGCGCGAAGCGACGATCGGCGCCTGTCGAGGCCATCGCGACACCATACCGTCCGCGCCATGGCGGACGTAAATGAAGGTTGACACATGTCACATGCTTACAAGCTGAATGCAGACGTTCACCATCAGCGCCAGGGTCCACAGGGCCGTGCTGAACCCGATTTGCCGAGGATCTACACCATCGTTCAACATATGCCGATCGAGGCAGACGGACGTGTCAGATACCGCATCAAGAGCAAATCCGACAACATTGAGCGCGTGGTGACCGAAGACCAGCTTTCGTATTCGCAGTAACTTGGTTCCGTTGGTGACGTCAGCCACCCTGCTCGATCACCCCGTCGGCGCGGGCCAGCAGCGCCGGCGGAATTGCAATACCAAGCATTTTCGCAGTGTTGAGATTGATGAAGAGCTGATACTCGGTCGGTTGCTCGACCGGCAGGTCGGCGGGCCGGGCACCCTTCAGGATCTTGTCGACATACTTCGCTGATCGCCGGAAGATTGCCAGATTATCCGGTCCGTAGGACAGCAGCGCACCCTGCTTTGCCATCCCTGCCGCGAATGCCAGTGTCGGCATGCCGCGCGCGGTTGCCAGACGGGCAATCCTTTCTGCCTGAGTGAGAAGTAAGGCGTCATTGTTGATGATGAGGCCGGTCCTGCCCGACGGCGATATCGCAGCGAGGCCAGCCTCGATATCTTCGGCCTTGGCGATTTCCAGGACCTGAATTGACAAACCCAGCCGGTCGGCTGCCGTCTTGCTTTCCTCCGTGAATATCCTGGCAAGGCCCGGATCGGACGGATTGACGAGCAACCCAACCTTCGTCAGCCCCTCGACGGCCTCCTTCATGAGTTCGACGCGTTTTGCGGCAAGGTCCACGCCGAAATTGCCAAGGCCCGTGATGTTGCCGCCTGGCCGCGCGAGGCTTGCCACCAACCCGCTACCGACGGGATCGGGAATCACCACGGCAACGACGGGAATGGTACGTGTAGCCTGTTGAGCGGCGAGTGCTGCCGGTCGCGTTACGGCAATGATAACGTCGACATTATCATCGACCAGATGACGTGCGTTGCTGGCGAACCGATCATACTGCTCGGCAGCGTACGTATTGACGAGCGCAACATTACGGCCTTCTTCGTACCCAAGATCGCGCAATCCGCGGCGTACTTCGGCAAGAAATATCGCCTCCTCTTGCTCGCTCCCCGCGTGCCAAAGCACCCCGATCCTGGGCACCTTCCTGGTCGGCTGCGCGCGTGCTGCCAGGGGCCATGCGGCGGCTCCACCGCAGACAATTGTGATGAACGCGCGGCGTCGCATGCCTCCCCCCAAGGATTTTGGACGGCGTATCGAACGGCTCAAGCTAGCATAGCTTGTGAATGAGTGTGAGGCACCGTTATCCGCGAGTGCCTTGCGTCCGCTCCCGCAGGACGGCCTGTGCCGGCGGAGGACGTCGCCTCAAGCCTTTGCTTTCGCAATCGATAAAATTGTCTGCAATCGGCTCAACGGCGGCAAACCCTGCCGCCAAAAGCCCCGCCCCCGGTAACCTGGCCTTCGCAGCCGACATGCATCCTTGCCGAAAAATCGGGGGGTATCAGCATGTCCGTTCTCAGGGAGGTCGCGGCCGCGGTGGTGGGGGTCTTCGCCCTTATCGCCTCGTGTGATGCGATGTTCGGCGTCAACGACGCACGGTTCGACGATGACTACTATCGCAGCAGCTTCTATGCGCCGCGGCCGTCGGAGTTTCGCTTCGCAAACGACATCACGCCGGCGGCGCGCGTCAACGACGCCTTTGCGCAATTCAGCCATCGTGAACCAAAACTTAACAAGCGCTATTCGTCCCTGACCACGATCGTTCGCTAGGCGGTGTCCTGGCGGCCGATCGTCAGCCGCGCGGTGGCGAGCCCAATGGCCAACGCGCCAACGACGAATCCCAGCAGCGCGGTGGCCTGAAGCGCCTCGAGCACGCGTCCCTGGTTGAAGAACGCGACCATCTGGAACGCATACACGCCCGGGATCATGATCACGATCGGCGCCACCGTCGTTGCCAATGGCGGGATGTCGATGCGCCGGCTCAGCAGCAACGCAAGAACCCCGATCAGGAGCGAAGCAAGGAAGGCCGCCGGCGCGAGCATCATTCCCGCATCGACCAGAACAAGACGCATATCGTTGGCGACCAGCGCCAGGATGCCGGCCAAGAGCACCGCCCGCCTTGGGCTGTTGAACGAGATCGCAAAGCCGCAGGCAGCGACGAAACTCGCCACGCATCTCAGTATCAGTTTAGCAAGATACGGGATTTCGACGGCGGGCGGCCGGACCACGTCGACACCGGTCAGGCCGATCACGACGCTCAAGCCAAAGGCGACGGCGAGCAGCAGCATCAGGCCATAGGCAAACCGGCTGAGCGCGGCGGCGGTCTGATATTGCAGCAGATCGAAAATCGCGGCGATCAGCGGGAAACCGGGTATCAAGAACAGCACCGAGGCGATGAACCCCGTGGAGTAGCCGGCAATCTCAAACCCGAGCGATCTCGCCAAGGCGATGATCGCGACATACGTTCCGGAAGCCGTGATGGCGGTGAGCGCGGCAACGCCATATTGATTGTGTCCACGATGGGCGAGCGTCGCCCGCAACAAATGGCCGATCACACCGCCGGCCGCCGCGGCAATGATTTCGGGCAGGCCGACGCCATTGAGGAAGGCGAAGCTTCCGCTGGCAAGCCCGATCGCGATTGCGACCTGCACTTTGGAATATTGAGGGGCCGCCGCCTCGATCTCGTTCAGCCGGGCGGCAATGTCACGCGGCGCAGTGCTCGGCTCTACGGATTTTGCAAGTTGCTCCAGTTGTCCGATGCGCCAGGCGTTGACGCCCGGCGGCCCAAGCATGCGCATCAGCGTGGTCGATTGACCCGAATGGCGCGCATTGACCGTGACGCTATCGAGGGAAAGGTTGACCGCGATGGTCCCGACACCGAGCCTGGAGGCCATCAGCTCCATCAATTCACGGGCGCGGACGGCTGTATTGCCGGCGCGCATCATCGATGCGGCGAACTGCGCCAGCACCTCCAGCGTATCCGCACTCGCTTCGCGCGGCCCCTCTGTCATCATCAAGCCTCGGCTGGCTCTCGCTCCGAAAATCACAAAGGCGGCGCATCGGCGATACGGTATTGATTTACATCAAGGCCAAGGCGTCAGCGACGGGAGGACCGATCGCGGTTGCGTCGGCTTACTTCGCCGCGAAACTCTCCATATGCGCGCGGTCTGCCGCGGGTAAACCTTCCGCCCATTTCGCTTCGTCGCCTGGCTCGGGCAACACGTGGCCAAACTCGGCCATCTGCCGCGGAATGAGATCGGTGATGTAAACCCAGACATGGTTGGCCGGAAGCTGCGCGGCCTTCGCCACCGCCACCAGCATCTGCGCGATCAGCGCGTCCTTGCTCTCCGTCGTGCGCCCTGCCCTGATCTGGCCGTTGACGAAGAGCTGTGGCCCGCGCAGCGAATTGCCGCCGACGAAATAACGCCCCGGCTTGACCTCGACGAACAACACCTGCGCAAAATAAGCCGGCGCACCCGTGGTCTCGTGATGCACACGCGTGATCTCGCGCGCGATCCTTGCGCGCCTGTCGTCGTCGAGGCAATTTTCCGGCGTGGTGACAGTATAGGTCGGCATGCGGTCCTCCCGGTTTTCTCGCGAGGATAGCCGCTTGCCGAACGAGCGTCGCCAAAAAAAGGAGAGCGTGACGGCCTCGCCATCACGCTCCGGTCGTTGCGTCGGCGCATGAGCCGCCGAAGAGGCTTCACGCAGTAGCTATGATCGACCCAAGCGGAACGTCGAGGAGATAGATGAATCCGGACGGATCGTAAGCAAGTTGCACACGGCCATTCAATTGCTGGCCGAGCGACTCCATCATGCGCGTGCCGAAGCTGCGCCGTGTCGGACGCTGAACCGGGGGACCACCCTTTTCAGTCCAGGTCAGGTGCATCCGCTGCTTCACCTCGTCGATCGTCCACGCAATTTCGACCCGGCCGTCGGCATTCGACAGAGCTCCAAATTTGGTCGTATTGGTGCAGAGTTCGTTGAGCGTCATCGCCAGCGCAATGACCGCGCCTGAGGTGATCCTGATATCCGGCCCATTGAAGTGAAATCGCCTGGTGCCCTGGCTGTCATAGGGTTCTGTGGCGCGACCAAGGGTGTGAGTGAGACTGGCATTGGACCAGCTTACCTGCATCAGCAGATCATGGGCGCGTCCCAGCGCGAGCAGCCGGCCTTCCATGGCCGTCTGTCCATGCTCGATGCTGGTGGCTGTCCGGAAGCTCTGCGACGCGATGGCGCTCACAGTGGCAAGCGTATTCTTGATGCGATGATGCAGTTCGCCAAGAATGAGCTTCTGCAGCTTGTCGGCAGCCTCGCGTTCCTTGGCATCGATCCCGGCTTGCGCAAGCAGCGCCTTGGCGTCGATACCGGCTTGTTCCAGCAGCAGGCGAAGACTGTCATTCTCCGCCGACAGGGCCGTCTCATGCGCGGAGCGGGACGGATCGACGGGGGTGTCTGGGAGAACAAGCGCACCAGCTTGCGTCAACGGAGCGCTTGGCAGGATCTTCAGGGCGCCGGCGCTGACCATCGCCTGCAATTCGGCGACCATAGTCTCGACGCCCAGCGGCTTGCCGAAAAAATGGCTGTCAGCCGGTCTTTCGGCTTCGGAGGGCTTCACCTGACCGGACACCAGGATGATCTTGATGTCGGGCCATCGGTTGTGCACGGCGTGGGCGAGCTTCAGCCCGTCCATGCTGCCTGGCATCTGGATATCCGTAAACAGGACGGCGATATCAGAGCGGGATTCCAGAATGGCGATCGCCTCATCGGCGTTCACGGCTTCGACGGCGCTAAATCCGGCATCTTCCACGATATCGGCGGCGCGCATGCGCAAGACCATCTCGTCCTCGACGACGAGCACCTTGGGCACGTCGCTTGATCCTGTCGGCGTCAGCATGGCAGCTCCTCCTCGAGATCGTCGATAGACGTGGGGCCCGTTGCCCGTTGTGCAACGAACTCGCAGGCAATGCATCGAACAGCACAGGCGGACTTGCGCGGCATCGCTGAGCGGCAGGCGGCCCGAGCGCATTTCTCGCAGATCGTTGCTGCGCTCATTGCAGGCAAATAGCGAGCTAAAACCGCTCCGGCTCTGCGAAAGGATACTTCAGGGCCGCGGCGAGATCGTAAGTTCCATCAATGCCATTCTAGCGAGGGCTATGGGATCTCTTTCGCCTTCCTTGGCGGAGCGAAGAATGGTCTCGGTTATCGCGTTAACTTGCGCCGATGTGACGGGATGAGGGAGCGCGGAGATGGCGCTATCCATCGCTTTCGTCATAGCTCCGATGGTATCGGGCGGGAAGGATGCATGTGCGAAGTCCTTCATGCGCTCGGCTTCGCTGAAACCGGGGCACGATCGTCGTTCAGTTGCTTCATGAGGTCGAGCAACCGCGGCGGCACTCGGACGGGCTTCTCGTCTGGAAGCCTTTCGGCGATTTCCTTGCGGATGGCCATGTTATGGGTTCGGCTGATCTGAACGCTATTTTCCTGCGCGGGATGGGTCATGACATTTCCAGGTTTGACGAAGCAAACGGAAACCAGTGTGATCTCAGCGGCGGGCACTGACGAGGCGTGCTTCCGGAATTTTCGTGCCTTCACCCGCCATCCGTAGACAGGATGTCGCGATGTCGGGCCAGACCTGCGTCGCGCAACCGGTTGCGCGCGTCGGGACCTGCAGGCGGTCGGCCTTGGCGAGGGCCGCCGCTTCACTTGCTTCAACCTTGGGAGCCAGAGCCGGCAGAGCGATGACGGCAGTGCCCAGGATGGTCAATGCAGCGAAAGCTGAGAAGGATTTGAACATTGTGTGTCTGCTGACTGGCTGGTCTCGATCCCGCGCGTTCGGGGATTCGCAGTGTCAACGGTCAGGACAATGGATCGTTCCTTGTTTTGATTTAAAGCTTGAAAGGCCAGAGCGATCTTGAGCAGGACTTTGCCGGCAGCGCTTGTGCAACACAACAAAGGCCGCGGATTTCTCCGCGGCCCCTTGCAGGCGACTGATTTATCGGTCGCTGTTTTTATCAGTATCGGTCGGTGCCGATACCCACGCTCACGCCGGGAACACGAATGGCAACGCCGCCGCGATCGTCATAACCACGGCGCTCGATGTAGCGCTCACGGGGAGCGGCGTATCCATAAGACTCGCGGAGAATGACGCGGCGCTCACCGCGCTGACGCCAGCAGCGGCCGGCTTGATCGCAGACCAGGCGAACGTTCTCGACGTTGCTGTCCAGAGCGGCCAGACGATTGACCGAGAGCGGTGCAGCAGTGGCGGCGGTCACGAAGAGCGCACCTGCGCCCACCGCGAGAGAGATAGCCAACTTGTTCATGATGTTCTCCAGGCGCGGTGCTTTGAGGCTTGGAGGCCTTGGTGGCGATTGCCGACCAATCCCTTCGCGCTTGGGGATCAATTGCCAACGGGCGGGGTGGCGAACAGTTCCGCGGATTCAACTTATATTTGAAGTTTGCCGAACCGCTCCCGATTGCGTCGCTCAGCCCTGGCCCGGAATACGAGACCATTCCGGCTTACGTCGGCTTGATTCCATGCGGGCAACGAAGCGTTCGCCACTCCAGACCTCGATAGCCGTGTTGTTCGCAAGACGCTGCGCCTCGAAAAGCGCCTCCCCATCGTCGTTGCAACTTAGCGTCTCGTACCCATTGAAATTGCCGTCAAACTGATCGGCATAGACCCGATAGCGTGCCATTGGTGGCTCCTCTGGCTGGCGCGTTCGTGGTTGGCATACCGAGCACAACCATATGTTTCCGGCTTTCAGACCGGTCATCCAGCTCACACGGTACGGGTCGTCACTTCTTCTTGCCGGAGCCAAACGTCGGCTGCCATCCTGCAGTTTTTTGGCTAGGTGCAGCCGCGATCGTCTTGATTTTGGTTTTTGGCTGCTTCTTCAATTCGCGGTTTCCTCGTCGCTCCTTGGACATCTCGACTCCTCTCGGTTTGACGGTTGATGGCGTGGCTCAACAGGCTTTCACATCGTGGCGTAGCGTTTCGCGCTCGTAATCGCACTGGTGACTTCGTCAGCCAGTTCGACCTCGCCGAGTTCCCGGAGATGGGAGACCATGGCTGCCGCCTGGACAATGTCCATGGAGAGCGGCTCGCTGGCTTCGTAGCTGAACTTGATGCGCCAAACACCCGCGCGATTGCGATGCGGCTCGATGAGAGATTGCGGAAGGTTTGGCAGTCCGTTCTCGAACAGCAATGCGGGTAATGTCAGCATCATTTCACTCCAGTTGATGCGACGCATCCGCGCCGCCCACATCGCTGAAGCCTGCATTCTGCCGCTGTTGCGACGGCACTACCGAAGCAGGCACGCATTGTCATGTTTGATCGGGGATGGAGGCTGCGACGCCAGACTTCGGTCCCCAGGACGGACGACGCCCGGTCCATGCCGGGAGCGCGTCCCATTCGGCCCATCGCATGCGGCGCTCCTCGTCGCCAACCCGGACAAAAACGAAGGCGGCGTCATCACGGCCTGTCTTTGAGCCAGCGAACATGGCCGGCACTCCATACGCATTCCTGATGGTTGCTTTGTTGGCCATGGCGACTTTCCGACGAGTTTTGGTGCGCGGTCAGGATAATTATGAGCGAACGGCGATCACGGCTGCGATCAAAAGACCAAAGAGGATCGGCAGCAGCACCGGCGGCACCAGCCGCTCACGAAGGTCGAATTTGGTGGGGGCCGGCAAATGATCGCCTCTTGGTCGAGGCGGGAGCGCAACGCTCTCAGTCACCGATAACTGCCGCGGGCGGACGGTGATTCCCCATCTATAACCAGTTCTGACCAAATAGCGAGCTACATGTTTCGCGCCCAATGCACGATAGCGTGCTGCGCCGCCGGGCATTCGTTAACCGCAAACGCTTACCGTGATGCGCACATGGTGACGATTCGAGTTCCACGAACTGATTGGCGGGATACGTGCAGCAAATTCAAACCAATGACCCGATCGAGGCGCGACGCAGCCGTTACGCCCAATATCGAGGACAAGTCGCAACCCTGACATTTGGCCTCGCGACGGTGCGAGGCATGGTCCGATCAGTCAGGGAAGACAATTCCTGCGCGCCTGTCAGATGGCTCGTCACCATTGTTCCGAAAGAGCGACGATAACGTTTGTGAAGCAATCGGCTTCCGTTTCCCCCTGCTTTGGGTCGCAAACAGAAGCTGGCAGCGAACCGCAGTGAAACGAACGGCGAGCGAGCGTCGTGGCTGCGCGAAAATCGGCGGGTCAAAAGCCGGCTTGGCCGGAGTGTGGCAGCTTGCCTGCTGGCGGCCGAAAGCTGAAGTCACCGCTTGTTCGCCAACAGGCTAAAAATTCAACGCCGACGGCCGCCCTGCGGCCCGTTCAGGCAAGTTGCGTCGGCTTTGCGGGATGCACTGTTTTGGGATGATGATCGTGCAGGTACGAAGCCAGATGGTTTCGCATGATGACGTCCTCGGCAACAGCCGTTTCGAAAAGGCTCTCCTGCACATCGCGAGGCAAGTCTGCCCATAGTGCCAGTACGGCCTTGCCCAATAACCGCGCGAATTCATGAGTTGAATTGTTCATCATCACGTGACCACGCTGTTCAAGAGGTTGCGCCGGCCTATGCCGTGGCAGGTCAGCCTCGTGCCGTTCGGCTTGCAAACGTGGCGTGAGCACGGGGGCGATGCGGATCAACGGCCCAGACGGCCCCCGGGTCCACGGCAGCGGCGTATTATTTCGATGTGAGTAACATTGACCGCAAGACCGCGGTCAAGGCGGGACGAGACTATCCGACACAGGACCCAGCGCTGGGAAGGATCTTAGCGCTCGGCAAAGGCCCTTTCGACCACGAACTGCGCCGCCTCGCCGTGATTGCCCTCGACAAAGCCGCGCTCGCCGAGCACCACGCGGGTGTCAGCGACCAGCGCCGGGCTGCCGCAGATCATGACGCGGTCATGCGCGGCGTCGAGCGAGGCGAGGCCGATATCGGCGAACAGCTTGCCCGAGGTGATGAGGTCGGTGATGCGGCCGCGGTTGCGGAAGGGATCGCGCGTCACGGTCGGGTAATAGATGAGCTGATTGCGCACGAGGTCGCCGATCAGTTCGTCGCCGGGCAGCTTCTCCGTGATCATCTCGCCATAGGCGAGTTCTTTCACGCGCCGGCAGCCGTGCAGCAGCACGACCTTCTCGAAGCGTTCATAGGTCTCGGGATCCTTGATCACGGACAGGAACGGCGCGAGCCCCGTGCCGGTGCCGACGAGATAAAGGTTGCGGCCGCTTTCGAGGTTGTCGATGACGAGCGTGCCGGTGGCCTTGCGGCTGACGATCACGGGATCGCCCACCTTGAGGTGTTGCAGGCGCGAGGTCAGCGGGCCGTCCTGAACCTTGATCGAGAAGAATTCGAGCGTGTCTTCGTAGTTGGCGCTGGCGACGCTGTAGGCGCGGAGCAGCGGCTTCTCGCCGACGTTGAGCCCGATCATCGTGAACTCGCCGTTGCGGAAGCGGAACGACGGATCGCGCGTGGTGGTGAAGGAGAACAGATTGTCGGTCCAGTGATGGACGCTCAGCACGCTTTCCTGGTTGAAATTGCTCACGCCTGACCTCGCTGTGGGCGCCGTTGACCGGCCAATTCATTCGTATACGATCATTAGTATACAAACAAATAATCCAGCTTGATCCGAAGGTCAAGCCGGGCTCAAATTTGCCAGCAATATCAGAAGGGAACCGCCCCATGGCGCATGACGCCCCCCAGGCCGCCGGCCCGAGCAAGCTGGTCATCCGCAATATCGGCCTGATCCTGTCGGGCGCCCTGGAAAAGCCGATTCTGGACGGCGACACCATCGTGGCCGAGAACGGCAAGATCACCGCGATCGGCCGCTTCAAGGACGTCAACACGGAAGGCGCCACGACGATTGTTGATGCCAACGGCACGACGGTGGCCCCCGGTCTGATCGACAGCCACGTCCATCCCGTCGCCGGCGACTGGACGCCGCGGCAAAACCAGAGCAACTGGATCGACAGCTATCTGCATGGCGGCGTCACCACCATGATCTCGGCGGGCGAGGTGCACATGCCGGGCCGGCCGCGCGATGTCGTCGGACTGAAGGCAATGGCGGTGTTCGCACAGCGCGCGTTCTGGACACTGCGCCCGGGCGGCGTGAAGGTGCATGCCGGCGCGCCCGTCATCGAATGCGAGATGGTGGAGGACGATTTCAAGGAGATGGCGGCCAACGGCGTCAAGCTGCTCGGCGAAGTCGGCCTTGGCGGCGTGAAGGACGGTCCGACGGCGCGGAAAATGGTGGGCTGGGCGCGCAAATACGGCATCCAGAGCACCATTCACACCGGCGGTCCCTCGATCCCCGGTTCCGGCCTGATCGACAAGGACGTCGTGCTGGAAGCCGACACCGACGTGATCGGCCACATCAATGGCGGCCACACCGCGCTGCCCGACGATCAGATCCGCTGCATCTGCGAGGGCTGCAAGCGCGGGCTCGAACTCGTGCACAACGGCAACGAACGCTCCGCGCTGTTCACCTTGCGCACCGCGCGCGAGATGGGCGACCTGCATCGCGTCATCCTCGGCACCGACGCGCCGGCCGGCTCCGGCGTGCAGCCGCTCGGCATCCTGCGCATGGTGTCGATGCTGTCCTCGCTCGGCGATTTGCCGGCCGAGATCGCCTTCTGCCTTGCCACCGGTAACACCGCGCGGATGCGCGAGCTCGATTGCGGCATCATCGAAGTCGGCCGCTCCGCCGATTTCGTCATCATGGACAAGGCGCAGCACTCGCCGGGCAAGAACATCTTGCACAGCGTTCAGCTCGGCGACCTCCCGGGCGTGGGGATGACGATTATCGACGGCATCGTCCGCACCCAGCGCAGCCGCAACACGCCACCGGCCGGCAAGGTGCCGGAGATCGTGCCGCGATAGCGGGTGGGATCGACCAAAAAAGAATTATCGCGCGCAAGCAATGAAAAGGCCGGCCGCGCAGGCCGGCCTCATTCCACGGTCATGAACCTCAAGGCGTCGCGGCAAACTTGTACGACAGGCCGCCTCGCACGACGTCGATGGTTTGCCGGCCAGCCCTGTCAGCAAACGTGCCGCCCAGAGTCACGGGGGTCGTGACGACAGTTGTGGCCGATTCGACCGTGCCAAAGTCGTAATGCAGGTACTCGACACGCCCGATCCAGTTGGAGGCGCCAAGCCGGAATTCGCCGCCGGCGCCGGCAACCCAGCCGAAATGATCGCGCGGTGTTACCCCGATGGACGACTGGGTTGTCCCGGGGACCACGAGAACGGTGGTGTCGGTGCGATTGAGGCGCTCCCAGGCGAGGCCCGCCGTGCCGTAAAGCAGCACACCGGTATTGGGGATGGCGCCGCCAAGGCGGGCTCTTATCGTGCCAAGATATTTGACGTCATCGCTTTCGGTCTCAGTGATCGTGATAGGGCCGGCGAAACTCTGCACGACCGGTGCGCTGGTGCCCCGGATCCGCGTCGCACTCCCATCCATTTCAAGGCCCGCGACCCAGCTGCCGAATTGCCAGTTGTAGCCGGCCTGGCCACCCGCGACCCAGCCTCTGGAGTCGATGCCGCCGATCGAGAGTGGCGGAACCACACTGATGACTTCGGCGAAGTCATTTTGTTTCCAGCCATAGCCGCCATGGCCGCCAATGTAGAAACCGGCCCAGCTCCAGAGCGCCGGCGGCAGTCCGCCGCCTGCGGGTACAGCCGCATAGGCAGACAATGGTGAAGCCCCACCTTCGAACTTGTAGGACAGTCCGGCGCGCACGACGTCGATAGTCTGCCGGCCGCCTTTGTCAGCAAACGTGCCGCCCGGCGTCGCCGGGGTCGTGACGACAGCTGTGGTCGCTTCGACCGTGCCAAAGTCGTAATGCAGATATTCGATGCGCCCAATCCAGTTGCTGGCGCCAAGCCGAACTTCGCCGCCGACACCGGCAACCCAGCCGAAATGATCGCGCGGCGTCGTGGTGGCGGCGAACTGGGTGGTCCCGGGCACGATCGTGCTGGTGGAGTTGATACGATTGACCCGCTCCCAGGCCAGGCCAGCGGTCCCGTAAAGCAGGACATCGGTATTGGCGAAGGGGATCGCGCCGCCGACGCGGGTCCGCGCTGTGCCAAGATACTTCACGTCGTCGCTTCTGGTGTCCGTGACCGATATGCCACCGGCAAAGGTCCGAACGAGGGGCACACTATCGCCGCGAATTCCCGTCGCGCTGCCATCCAGCTCAAAACCCGCAACCCAGCGTCCGTACTGCCAGTTGTAACCCGCCTGCCCGCCGGCGACCCAGCCGCGCGAGTCGATGCCGCCAACGGTGAGCAGCGGTATCACCGAAACCAAGTCGGCAAAGTCATTGCTCTTCCAGCCGTAGCCGCCATGTCCACCGAGATAGAAGCCCGCCCAGCTCCAGGCGAGAGGTGATACGGGTCGGGCCTTCACGGGCATGTCGGCCGCGTAGGCGGATAGTGGCGATGCCGGTGCATCGAACTTGTAGGAGAGGCCGGCGCGCACGACGTCGATGGTTTGCCGGCCCCCCTTGTCAGCAAATGTGCCGCCCGGGATCGCCGGGATCGTGACGAGAGACGTGGTCCGTTCGACCGTGCCAAAGTCGTAATGCAAATATTCGATACGCCCGATCCAGTTGCTGGCGCCAAGCCGGAATTCACCGCCAACGCCGGCAGCCCAGCCGAAATGATCGCGCGGTGTTACCGTGCTGGCGAACTGGGTTGTCCCGGGGACCACGAGAAGGGTGTTGTCGATGCGGTTGACGCGCTCCCAGGCGAGGCCGCCCGTGCCGTAGAGAAGCACGTTGGTATTGGCGAACGGGATGGCGCCGCCAACGCGGGCTCGCGCCGTGCCGAGATATTTCACGTCGTCGCCTGCGGTGTCCGTGATCGAGATGCCGCCGGCGAAAGTACGCACGAGCGCAGCGCTGGTGCCCCGGATTTGTGTCGCGCTGCCATCGACCTCAAGGCCCGCGACCCAGCGGCCGTATTGCCAGTTATAGCCGGCCTGTCCGCCTGCGACCCAGCCTCGGGAGTCGATTCCGCCGAGCGTGAGCACCGGGTTGGCCTGGATGACTTCCGCGTAGTCGTTTTCCTTCCAGCCGTAGCCACCGTGCCCGCCAATGTAGAAGCCGGCCCAGCTCCAGGCCAACGGAAGTGGCGCGGGCCGCGCCTTTACAGGCAGATCGGCTGCGAGGACCGGACTGGTCAACAAGGCGGCGGTTGCGGCTGTGCAAAGCAGGAATTTCCGTGACATGTCGGTCCCCCGAAGTCGCACTGTGGCGGCGACTCGACCCACGCCTGAAAACTACCCCGCATGCAAACTATCGCATCTGCCGTCCACACGATGTCTCCCTGAAGTCACACGCGCGTCCGAACTCGCAAATCCCGCAGCTCCCAAGGTGCGACATTTTGGCTCAACGGACAGATCGGCGGCAAAGGCTCCGACCGCAGCGGAGGGCGCTTCGCGATCGTCACGAACCGTTGCCACGCAGATGCGCGAACTCGATTGCGGCATCATCGAAGTTGGCCGCGTCGCTGACTTCGTCACCATAGACAAGGCATAGACAAGGCGTAGCGTTCGCCCGGCGAAAAACATTCGGGCCAGCGTGTCGCTCGGCGACCTGCCCGGCGTGGGCATCACGATTATCGACGGCATCGTCCGCACCACGCGCAGCCGCAACACCCCGCTCGCCGGCAAGGTGCCGGAGATCGTGCCGCGGTAGCGGGAAATCGGAAAGCGGACGCAGCCCACCTCGTGGGGTGAGCCTGCTTCACACGAAAATTGAGTTGCCGCGCACCTGCTACAGCATGCGCGGCAACTCTGGTTCAAGGCTTGAACACGAAGCCCGGTGTAATCGCCACGTCTGCGGGAATGGGCTGCAGGTCGGAAAACAGGTCGGGGTAGGTCTTCATCACGTTGAGAATGAACTTGGGCTCGATGTGCTTGTTGACGTCGAAGGTCGACTTCAGAACGCCGAGTCGCTGCAAGGTGTCCTGCGCCTTCCACAGCGCGCGATAGTTATGCGCGGAGATGCGGCGATCCACTTGCTGGATGTTGTACTGCATTGCCGTCTCTGCGACGTCGAGCTTCAACCCAGGAATCCAGCGCGTGCCGATCGCGGCTGCCTGCTTGGGGTTGCTGCGCATCCACTTGTCGGCTTCGGAAACGCCGGCGAGAAATTTCTCGATGGTCTCTCCGTTCTTCTCCATCCAGGGACGCAGCGTGACGTTGAAGCCGAGATAGGAGATCACATCGCCACCACGGATGACCTCGATTGCGCCAGGCACGTCCTTCAAGCCGATCACCGGCACGGGATCCCAGCACGCAAAGGCGTCCACGCCCTTTGCGAGCAGCGCGACGCTCATCTCGGGCGGCGGCGTGTTGACAAGCGTCACGTCGGTCGGCGCGAGGCCAGCCTTGTCGAGCAGGCCGAGAATATAAAGATGGTTGATGGTTCCGAACGAGGTCGCAATCTTCTTGCCCTTGAGGCTCTTAAGGTCGCCCTTGACGATTCCTGAGTCGCCGTTGGCGACGAGGGCAAGTGTTGCATCTGAGCCGAGCTTGGTCGCGTTGCCGCTGAAGTTGCCGAAGAACACCAGATCCATGCCGCGCAGGATGGCGCCGATGGAGGGCACGCCGGCCTGCACCATGTCGGTCTCACCCGCCTGCAAGGCATTGAGCGCATCGACGCCCGTGGCGTAGGGGCGCGCGATGGTCACGTCGAGCCCGTATTTCTCGAAGAAGCCGCGCTCGACCGCAATCGGCAGCGCCAGCATGTCGACGGCGGCAACCATACCGACCTTGAGCTTTATGGGATCCTTGGCTTGCGCAAGTGCCAGTGACGGCAGCAACAGCAAGACGCTCAGCAGCATCGCAACTCTTCGCATTTAGGTCATCCTCCTGGTTGAAGCGGTTCGACGCGCGTAACCCAGTAAGGGCGGGCGACGGTCGTCAGGTCCGCTCGTTTCACTCCCCGAACTTCAACGGCGTTTTCTTGTGTTCCAGATACCCTGCCGTAAGTCTGGAACCGTTGAACGTGAAAGCGCTCCGGCGGGAACGGCAGGGTGACCAGTATGTTCACTTTTTCAGGGCCGCTCGCGAAGTCCACGACCTTGAGCGGCGCGGCGATGGTCAACCAAAGCTCCCAGGCAAGGTAGCAGCCCGCCACCGCCAGCAGGATGTGCGTCTTTCGCGATCTGAGTGCGTCGCCCAGCATGGTTCAGGCCGATCGCACGAGTTGGAGAACGCGCCCAGTCAGGGCCTTGAATCGATCGTCCTCGTTCAGGTCGTCCCAGACCCGAGGCCGCGGCAGGTTCACGGGGATCTCTTCCAGCACGCGCCCCTTGGACAAGGCCACCACCCGGTTGGCGAGAAAAACGGCTTCCGCAACATCGTGCGTAATGAAGATGACCGTGGGCCGCTTCTCCTCCCATATCCGGGTCAGTTCTTCCTGCAGGGTCATGCGCGTCTGGGCGTCAACGCTCGCAAACGGCTCGTCCATCAGCAGCACGTCCGGCTCGTTCGCCAGCGCGCGGACCACGCCGACACGCTGCTGCATGCCGCCCGAAAGCTCAGCGGGATAGCGCCCTGCCGCTTCGGTCAGCTTGGCAAGCGACAGGTATTCATGGGCGATCTTCTCGCGTTGAGCTTTGCCGACGCCGCGCATCTTGGGGCCGAAGGCAACGTTTTCCAGCACGGTCTTCCATGGAAACAGCGCGAACGATTGGAACACCACGCCGCGATCGGGTCCTGGACCATTCACCGGTCGGCCGTCGAGCAGGATCTCGCCGCCGGTGTGTGGAATGAAACCCGCGATCATGTTGAGAATGGTGGTCTTGCCGCAGCCCGAAGGCCCCACGATGGAGACGAACTCGCCCTGCTGCACGTCCAGCGATACATCGTGCACGGCGGTGACGTTGGTGCCGGCGTAGGGGTCGAAGTACGTCTTCGACAAATTGCGGATGCTGAGATTCTTCACCGTGTTACCAGCCCCCAGCGCTGTCCGGTGGCCCGCTCAATGGGCGCCAGTATCCAGCTATCGACGATGTACCAGAGAATGCCGAGGATGATCATGCCGAGCAGGATCTCGACGACAGAACCGGCGCGGCGCGCGTCGAACATCAGAAAACCGATGCCGCTGGTGCCAACGATGATCTCTGTTGCGATCAGCGCGCGCCAGCCGTAGCCAAGGCCATTGCGCAGGCCGGTCACAATGTTGGGGAGCGCGCCCGGCAATACCACTTCCCAAAGCATGCGAGTCCGCGAGGCACCGAGGCTCAAGGCGGCGCGATGCATGACAATGGGGATCGAGCGGACTCCCAGCACCGTGTTCAGGACCACCGGGAAGATCACCGTGTAGACGATGACGGTCGTTATCGTGATGAGGCCGTAGCCGAACCAAATCACCAGGATCGGCAGCCAGGCGATGTCGCCGATGGCCTGAAAGAACAGTAACAGCGGCCATAACGCCGTCTGCGCCCGTCGGCTGAGTCCCACCAATATGCCGAGCGGGATGCCGAGCGCGATGCCCCAGAACGCACCCACGGCAAGGCGTACCATGCTATCCTGCAAGTATTCCGGCAGGATGCCCGTATAGACCAACGAACCGAACGAACGCACGACCTCCACCGGTCCCGGAAGGAAGGCACGTGGAAATATCTGCAGCTCGGTGACGATCCACCAGGCCGCGATCACGGGAATGAACGGGGCGATCGAACCGATCGACGGCCAGCGCGCCGCCAAGCGCACGCAGTAGCTCCAGATCTTGAGAAAAAAAGGCTTCATGCGCGCTGCACCATGCCCCAGCGCTCGATTGTGGCGCGCTCGATCGGTGCCAACAGCAGCCGATCGAGCAGCAGCCAGAGCACGCCGATCACGACCATGCCGAGCACGATCACTTCGGTCTTGTAGAAATCGCGCGCCACGAACAGCATGTAGCCGAGGCCGACGTTGGTGGCGATCATCTCCGCTGCGATCAGCCCCCGCCAGGCAAAGCCCAACCCGGTGCGAATGCCGGTGACGATGTTAGGAAGCGCGCCCGGTAGCAACACCTCGGTCAACATCGCCCATCGTCCCGCACCAAGCGATGCAGCCGCATTTCGCACGTGCAGGGGAATGGTCGAGACGCCGAGCAGCGTGTTGTACGTCACGATGAAGAACACGGCATTGAAAATCACGAACGTGATAGCGCCGAAGCCATAGCCGAACCACAACGTCGCAATCGGAATCCATGCGATGCCAGCCAGCACCGAAAAAAACCTGAACAAGGGAGTGAGGAAGCTGGAGACGACCGGACTGACGCCCATGGCGACGCCCAAGGGAATAGCGACCAACAGTGCGAGCACCGTGCCCGCCGCGACGCGCAGCAGGCTCGCACCGATGTGTTGAACAAGGGTGCCGTCCTGTATTCCCTCGATCCCGGCCTGGACAACAGAGGAAAGGTGAGGAAACAAACGAGGATTGACGTCGAAATACGGGACGAGAACCGCCCATAGGACGAGGAGGACCGCAAAGGGAGAGCAGAACCAAAGCGCCGACGAGAGCGAGTGCCGCATTACGTTCGCCTCCGATTGCGGGGGACGCTTTGTCGACCATTCCGCTGGCCGGCGCCGGCATTCAGATTGGACAATTTTGACTGGGTGAAGCCAAGGACCTGCTCCATGGCCTTGCGGGCTTTCTTGGCATTCCCTTCTTCGATGGCGCGAGCAACGACGGCGTGGTTGGCAAGGTTGCCGGCGAACCAGCCACCGACGCTGTCAACGGCGACCAAAAACACCGCGCTCAGAATTGTGTCGATCGCGCCGCGGAAACCCTGCAACACCGGATTGTGCGTGGCGTCGAGAATAGCCAGGTGAAATGCCTTGTCCGCGGCAGTCGCGCTGGCCTGACCCTCCGAGGTTTCCATCGCCTCCAAGGCTGCATTGATCCGCACCCGATCTTCCTTGGTGGCGCGGATCGCAGCGAGCGAGGCAGCGGCCGGCTCAATGATCAAGCGGACTTCCTGGATGGCCAGCAGCAACTCGCGGTCGGGTTTGTCCTGGCCAACCAGCCAGTTCAGCACGTCGCGATCGAGCAGGCTCCAATCGCGCGACGGCAAAACACGGGTTCCGTGGCGCGGCCGGACGCTGACCAGTCCTTTTCCCGACAGCGTTTTGATCGCCTCACGGATCACGCCACGGCCGACGCCGAGGCGGATTTCGAGGTCGTGTTCGGGTGGCAGCACCGCACCGGCCGGGATAATCCCCTGAGCGATCTCGCTGCCGAGTGTCGTCAGCACCGCGTGAATGCGGCCCGGCTTCGAACCCTTCTCAGCGGACTTGGTGCGCTTGGTACGCAAGATCCGTCGCTCCCGACCGTTGGCTCTCTGGCCGCATGGCTGGTTCAATAAATACACAATCCGGATGCTCGCGCAATCATCCGATGTTAAACATCCGATGAATATCGGTTTGCTGCAATGTGGCCCGAAGCCGGCAGTCTCCGCCTTCGCGCCCCGGGATACCGGCGCATGTGGCAAATTCAACACGACGGGCAAATCAGCACCAAAGTCGAGTCAATCCCTTCGCGCAAAAATATTTCTGTTTACAAGAATTCCGATTTTCGGCATAACCCGACTGTCCCGTGCCCTTAACGAGGGACGCTTCGCGATCGTCACGGAACGTTGGGCACAGGATGCGATGGACGCGGCCGGCGTCAGGCGAGTTCGCTCGCCGGACGAGAACGTCGGCTCCGTACGGCAAAGTCGTGTGGTCCTGGCGCCGCGACCGTGGCGTCAAGTCGGCAGGAGCGATCCTGCCGGCGACGGTGGCAATAAACGCCGCTTCACCGGGGAGAGCACGAAGCAGTCGTTAAAACCACTCGCGCGGGGAAAGCCGGGATGACTGGCTGAACCTGTGGTGACTTGCTCGTTTGCTTTTTCTGTTTCGCAAACGAGGCTGCGGGTGCGGCGAGCGCCCGGCTTTCCCTGCGCCCTCCGTTCCCGGAGGGACGACGAGATTGCAGAACTCGGGCAGATCATGTCGCGGGAACATGCACCGCTGTCATCGCCCGGCTGACCGTCTTCGCTGAAAGCTTCGCCGGCCGAGTGAACTCGTGGCCCGGCGCAGCCTTGGCGAAGCCGGGACTGGACGATCCGGTATTCCAGGGGCGCCGGTGATAGAGCCGGGAAGCCGCGGCGTACTGGATCCCCCGCATGCGTGGGGGATGACGACTGAGCAAGTGGCACAGTCGGCTGTTTGACAATTGAATCGGCACGCACAAGTGTCGTCCCGGACAAGCGAGCGAAGCGAGCGCCGATCCGGGACCCATAACCACAGGATCAGGTTGCTTAAGTGAGCTGTAGCTCCAGCCGTCTCAAACAACAACGTCCTGTGATTATGAGTCCCGGCTTTCGCCGGGACGACAGCGGAGCGCTGGGCGACGGGTTGTTTGACAACGGAATCCGAATCGTCCCCCGCGGGCTTGCCCCGCCGTAGCTCGAAGAGCGAAGGCGGGAACACCGTAGTCGCCCGGATTTCGTTCACGCCGCAATTTTGCCTATAAGGGCGCGCGGACAGCGGGGGGTAGCGTCGGTCATCACATCGATGCAATCGGGCTGTTTGGTTTCGAGGCCCGGACTCCTAGGCACTCCGGGCCTCGTTTCCACCGCTTCGTCGGCCGGCTGGGTTGCCCGGCATGATCACCGACATTTCAGTTCATGGTAGGGTGGGCAAAGCGCAGCGTGCCCACCTAGTTGAGCACGTTCTGAATGGTGGGCACGGCGCTTAGGCGCCTTTGCCCACCCTATAAGACTACTGCTTCACCGCAGCTTGCTCAGCAACCCCATCAGCATCTCGCGCTCCTTGGCGTCGAGCGGCGCAAGCGTTTCGCGGGACACCGCAAGCGCATTCGGCGCGGCCTTTTCGGCGAGCTGCTGCCCGGCGCGGCTCAGGCTCACCAGCAATCGACGGCCGTCTTCGGGATCGGGCGAGGTCTCGGTCAACCCGCGCGCCGTCAGGCGGTCGATCACGCCCTTGATGGTGGCGACATCCATCGCGGTCAGCCGGCCGAGCAGGTTCTGCGAGCACGGCCCGGTCTCCTGCAGCTTCGCCAGCGCCGCCCATTGCGTCGGCGTCAGGTTGATGCCGATGTCACGCGCGAAGATCATGGCGTGGCGCTGCGAGACCTGGCGCAGGATGAAGCCGATCTGCTCGTCGAGGATGTAGCCAGGCCTGACCGGCTTGACGCTTCGCTTCACTGTCACGGCCTTGCCCATCGGCTCCTCCCTCACAGCGACAGATGCGCGTCGCGGATATCCGGGCGCGCATCGAGCTCGGCCATGGTGCCGCCGAAGCAGATGCGGCCGCGCTCGATGATGTAGGCGCGATCGGAGATCAGCCGCGCAAAGTGAAGGTTCTGCTCGGAGACGACGATGCTGACGCCCTCCTGCTTCATGGCGCGGATGGCATCGACCATCTGCTCCACGATTTTCGGCGATAGCCCTTCGGACGGCTCATCCAGCAGAACGAGAGACGGATTGCCCATCAGCGTGCGCGCGATCGTCAGCATCTGCTGCTCGCCGCCGGACATCCGCCCACCCGGACGGTTGCGCATCTCGCCGAGATTGGGAAACAGTGAAAACAGCTTTTCGCGCGTCCAGTACGGCGCATTGTCCCGCTTCGGCTGCCGGCCGACTTCGAGATTTTCCTCGACCGTCAAATCCGTGAAGATACGCCGCTCTTCCGGCACATAGCCGAGCCCGCCGCGCACGATGGCATGCGTCGGCTGCGCGAACACGTCCCTGCCCTCGAACACGATGCGCCCCGTGCGCTGCGCGACAAGGCCGACGATGGAGCGAAACGTGGTCGACTTGCCGGCACCGTTGCGGCCGAGCAGCGCGACCACCTCGCCCTCGCCGACATCGAGCGCGATATCGAACAGGATATGCGCCGGGCCATAGAAACTGTTGAGGTTGGAGACCTCGAGCTTCATGGATGCGCTCCCTCGCGATGGCGCGCATCGTAGACGAGGCCCTCGCCGAGATAGACCGCGCGTACCTGCGGATTGCCGCGCACCTGCTCCGGCGTTCCCTCGGCAATCAGGCTGCCGCGGTTGAGCACCAGGATGCGGTCGGCATGCTCGAACACCACGTCCATGTCGTGTTCAGTGAAGAGCACGCCGATGGATTTTTCCCGCGCGATCCCTGCGGTCAGGCGCATCAGCTCGACCCGCTCGCGCGGCGCCATGCCGGCGGTGGGCTCGTCCATCAGGAGCAACTTCGGCTGGTTGGCGAGCGCCACGGCAAGCTCGAGCCGCTTGAGATCGCCGTAAGCGAGTTCGCCGCAGGGCCGGTCGGCGTAGCCGTCCATGCCGACGAGATCGAGCAGACGGGCGGCCTCTTCGCGCGCGAACTGCGGCGTCGAGCTCCAGAGATTGAAGAGCTGCCGCTGGTAGGACACCAGCGCCACCTGCACGTTCTCGCGTACCGTCATGGTCGGGAACGTCGCGGTGATCTGAAAGGTGCGTCCGACCCCGAGCCGCCAGATCTCGCGTGGCTTGCGGCCGACGGTGTCCTGCCCGAGCAAGGTGACGCGGCCGCTGTCCGGCCTGTTCTGGCCGTTGAGCATGTCAAAGCAGGTGCTCTTGCCCGCGCCGTTCGGCCCGATCAGCGCCAGGATCTCGCCAGCACGAAGGTCAAACGATACGCCGCGCACGGCGTGCACGCCGCCATAGGATTTCGTCAGGCCCTCGACCGACAACAATATGCGCGGGTCGCTCATTCGGCGACCTCCACGCGTTTGGCAGCGAGCGGGGCGTTAGGCAGGTCGGACTTGCGGCGCCCGATGATGGCCTCCAGCGTCCCGACGATGCCTTTCGGGAAGGCGACGACGATCAGCACGATGAAGCCGCCAAGCACGAGCTTCGACCAGTCGGTCTGGCTCACCAGCCAGATGCTGAGCGCCTTGAAGACGATCGCGCCGATCACCGCGCCCGACACCGTCTCGACGCCGCCGAGCAGCACCATGACGAGCGCATCGACCGACAGCGAGATGCCGAGATTGTCGGGGAATACGCTGCCCTTGAGATAGGCGAACAGCGCACCCGCAACACCCGCCACCGTGCCGGCGATGACAAAGGCGGTCCACTGCATGCGCTTGCCATCGATGCCGATGGCTTCGCTGCGCAGGAGCGAGTCCCGCGTCGCGCGCAACGCATAGCCGAATGGCGAGAACACGATGACGCGGAGGACCACGACCGCAAGTGCGGCAACCGCAAGCGATAGCCAGTAGAAGCTCGCAGGTCCCGCAGCCCATTTTTCGGGCCACACGCCCAAAATGCCGTTGTCGCCGCCGGTCACCGCGACCCATTGGAAGGCGATCGACCAGACGATCTGCGCAAAGGCCAGCGTGAGCATCGCAAAATAAACGCCGGAGAGTTGTACGCAGAAGAAGCCGAATACCGCAGCGCCGAGACAACCGAGCAAGGGTCCGAGCAGCAGCGAAACGATCATCGGCAATCCCGCCATTTTGGCGAGGAAGGCAATACCGTAGGCGCCGAGACCGAAATAGGCGGCGTGGCCAAAGGAGGCAAGACCGCCGACCGACATAAGGAAATGGAGGCTCGCGGCGAAGATCACGAAGATTGCGATCTCCGAGGCGACCGTCAGCGCGTAATTGCCGCCGACCAGCGGCAGCGCTGCGGCAACAGCGAGTGCGGCCAGCGCGCCGATGCGTTCATTGGTCGTCAGCGGCCGCCAGGGGTTGACGGTGAGACCCGGCGTGCGCCGCGCCGGCGCCTCCGGTTTGCCGAACAGACCCCATGGCCGGACGATCAGGACCACCGCCATCACGAGGAAGACGAGGATGATGGAAATCTTCGGGAAGATGAGAATGCCGAACGCATTGAGTTCCGACACCAGCACGGCCGCCACGAACGCGCCGATGATGCTGCCGAGGCCGCCGATCACGACGACGACAAACACTTCGACGATGATGCGCAGGTCCATGGCGTGATGCACAGCATCGCGCGGGATCTGCAGTGCGCCGCCGAGCGCGGCGAGGAAAACACCGACAGCGAAGACGGAGGTGAACAGCCATTTCTGGTTCACGCCGAGGGCGGCCACCATGTCGCGATCCTGCGTCGCCGCGCGCACAAGGACGCCCCAGCGGGTGCGCTGGAACAGCAGCCAGAGCACGCCCAGCACGACGGGGCCGAGTACGATCAGGAACAGGTCATAGCTCGGGATGTTCTGGCCGAAGAAATCGACCGCGCCCTTGAAGCCGGGCGCGCGGCGGCCGAGCAGATCGTTCGGCCCCCAGATCAGGACGACGAGATCCTCGACCATCAAGGTCAGGCCAAAGGTCGCGAGCAACTGGAAGAGTTCGGGCGAATGATAGATCCGCCGCAGCAGCACCATTTCGACGATGACGCCGACGACGGCGACGATCAGCGCGGCCGCAACGATGCCGCCCCAGAAGCCGAGCGCACCGGAGAAGCGTTCGGTGAGGGTGAACGCCACATAGGCGCCCAGCATATAGAAGGCGCCGTGGGCGAAATTGACGATCCGCGTCACGCCAAAGATGATCGACAGTCCCGAGGCGACCAGAAACAGCGACGCCGCGCTGGCAAGACCGGTCAGGAACTGGACGACGTAAAAGGCCATGAGCGGTCCGGGTTGGCGTGGTTCGGCGCGCGCGGTTCATCCTTCGAGACGGCGCTTGCGCGCCTCCTCAGGATGAGGTCCGAGACCCTCATGGTGAGGAGCGCGGCTTTGCCGCGCGTCTCGAACCACGAGGCCCCCGTCTCTCCCCGCGAGCGCGGGGAGAGGGAGCGGTGACATCAATCCTTCGGACGCAGCTTCTCGACTTCGGCGTCGCTCGGCAGGAAGTCGGAGCCCTTCTTGTAGGCGCTATCGACCATCACGCCCTTGCCGTCCTTCAGCGCCGTCTTGCCGACAAAGGCACCGAGCGTCGACTGGTGGTCGATCTTGCGGAAGGTGATCTCGCCGAACGGCGACGGCATCGACAGCCCCTCGGTTGCCGCGATCAGCTTTTCCGGATCGGTGGAGTTTGCCTTGGTCAGGATCGCGGCCGCTGCCTTGATGGTCTGGTAGCCGACGATCGAGCCGAGCCGTGGATAGTCGTTGTACTTGGCCTGATAGGCTTTCAGGAACGCGTCGTGCTCCGGCGTCTTGATCGAGTACCAGGGATAACCGGTGACGATCCAGCCCTCCGGCGTCTCGTCCTTCAGCGGATCGAGATATTCGGGCTCGCCGGTGAGGAAGCTCACGACCTCACGGCCCTTGAACAGGCCGCGCGTGTTGCCTTCGCGCACGAGCTTGACCAAATCAGCACCGAAGGTGACGTTGAGGATGGCTTCCGGGTTGGCAGCGGCAACCGCCTGCACGACCGGGCCCGCATCGATCTTGCCCTGCGGCGGCCACTGCTCGTCGACCCACTGGATGTCAGGACGCTTCTCCGACATCAGCTTCTTGAACACCGCAACCGCCGACTGGCCGTATTCGTAGTTCGGCGCGATCGTCGCCCACTTCTTGGCGGGCAGTTTTGCCGCCTGCTCCACCAGCATCGCCGCCTGCATGTAGTTGGAAGGACGCAGGCGGAAGGTGTAGCGGTTGCCCTTCGACCAGGTGATGGCGTCGGTGAGCGGCTCGGCGGCGAGGAAGAACACCTTCTTCTGGTTGGCGAAGTCGCTGACCGCAAGGCCGATGTTGGAGAGGAACGTGCCTGTCAGCATCGCGACGTTCTCGCTCGACACCAGTTCGTTCGCGGCGGTTTGCGCGTCGGCCGGCTTGCCGCCATCATCCTTGGAGATGACGACGAGCTTCTTGCCGTTGACGCCGCCGGCGGCGTTGATCTCTTCCACCGCGAGCTGCCAGCCCTTGCGGTAGGGTTCGGTGAAGGCCGGCAACAGCGAATAGCTGTTGATCTCGCCGATCTTGATCTCACCGCTCTGCGCCATCGCGTTGCCGGCCATGCCGGTAACAACAGCGGCCAAGGCCACGCCTAACAAATGACTCCGTCGCATCCCTTTACCTCCACTCTTGATGACAATGACTAGCGTAATCCGTCTTCGCCCTTTGCTTCGGCAGCCGTCAGCCCGCCGACGCGCGGCAACGGCCGGCCGGAATCGGTGACGGCGACCGCGACCATGATCTCGTTGGCGCGCGGCGCATCGTTGATCTGGACTTCCATGCCGTCGAAATGGCTGCGCACGAAGGCTGCATCCTTGTGGCCGAGCGGAATGTCGAGCGTGGTGCCCGGCCCGCTGCGCTTCTTCGACGAGGGAATCAGCGCCGCACCCTTCGACAGCACCTTGCGCACCGGCGCGCCCATTTTTGGATGGAGGATCGCGGCGGCATGTTCGAGCTCGCCGTTCTCGCCGACCGCGGCCGCCTTGCCATAAGAGTGCGCCTTGGCGCCATCGATGCCGAGTGCGGCCACCGCACGCTTCGACAGGAGATCGCCGAGTTCCTCGCCGATCTCGATTAGCGGCGTCAGGTCCTCGACATAGCGGCCTGCAAAGGGATTTTCGATCACGGCAATCGCCGCAGCCCGCCGCGTTGGCGGCGTGATGGCCTTGCCCATCTCGATGCGGGTCTCTTCGACCACGGTGACGATCTTCCTGATGACCGCGCTCATCTCACCCTTCCCGGCTCAGGCATGGACCAAGCCTTGTACGCTTTCATTGTTAACAGCCTGCGGCGCGTCGATCCCTCTTGCGCCCACCACCACCGTCTCGCCAAGGAGACGCAATGCCGCGCCCTCGATCAGGCCGGCGGCGAGCAGCCGCTGCGCACGGCGAGCGCCGGCATCCAGCGCCGCTTCGATCTCGTCTCCGGTCAAGTCGCCGACGTCGCGGGTCACGAGGCGATCGCCGAGATCACTGTCCGGCTGCAACGCGTTTGCGGGCTCGCGGAGAATAGCGGGATGGCCGGGCAGATCGACGGCGTTGGCGATGATGGTCGCCGCCGCATCGGCCTGCGCGGCGGACTTCGCCAGCACGGTGACTGCATCGGCGATCCCGAGCGAAAAGCTGCGGCCATGGCGACCGCTCGTCGCGATGCCACCGACGGGATCGTCGGCATGCACCGTCATCGGGCGCATGACGCCAAGCGCATCCGGCCGGTCCATCAGGCCAACGGTGAAATGCGTGTCACCGGTCAGATGCAGGGCGATGTCGCCGCCATTGTTGACATAGGCGCGATCGAGCGGCGCGGCCACGAGCATCGCGCCCAGAATTTCCTGCGCGACGCTGCCGGCCACCGCCGCCATCGGCGTGATGAAACACTCCGCCGCGAACGGCGCGACCGCCGCATGCATCCGCCGCGCGACGACGCCAGTGAGCGTGCAGCGGACAGGATCAGCCGGTGCGCGCAACGCCGGCAATTCGGCGCAGAGTTCGTCGAGCAACCCATCGAAGCGCCGCGCTGCTGCGACGTAGGCGGCGCGCACATCGGCGTCACGTCCGCCCGCTTCGATGATCAAATCGATCGGACCGTCCTGCAAATGCAGCCGCTTGCCGTCAGCCAGAAGCGCGATTTGTGGACGCCGCCTCATACGCGCCGCCCCGGCATCAGAGGCATCGGCCGCATTTCGGCGTGGTCCTTCAGCGACGCCAGCGGACGGACGAAATCCATGTGCCCGCCCAGCGCCGCATAGTCGGACAGTCTCAGCGTGAACTCGATCGGCGCCACCAAGGCGGGCGTCGGCACATAGCCGAAGGCGCCGGCCGGCATCAACGTGACATCGACCATGAAGGTGATGCCGCCGCCCGGCCAGACATAGACCGGCGCGCCACCACTGGTGACGCGCGTCAGCGAATCCTTGACCGATCGCGTCAGGCGCACCGGATTGTCGGTGACACCAGCGCGCAACGAGCCTCCGGCGCCGCCCATGAACAACACCGTACACAGCGCCGGCTCGCAATTCTCCTGGATTCGCTCGACCGAAAGCCTGAGCTCGCGCGGCATCTCCGTCTCGACCGGACGCAGTGCCTCGTCGAGCACGTAGTAACCGGAATGCTCGCCGGTCGTGGACACCATCAGCATGGTCAGCCCCGGCCGCGCTTCCTTGGCATCGAACGGCCCGAGCACCGAGAGCGGATCGGAGATATTGGTACCGCCCCAGCCGGTCCCGGGATCGGCGACCTGGAAATAGCGACCAGGCGTCGAGCGCCGGCCCTTCATCTTGATGCCGGTATCGGGAATATCCAGCAGTTTGCCGGCCTGATGCTCGGACAAGACGCCGGTGATGTGGTCGTCGACCACCACGACCTCGTCGACCTTGCCCTGCCATTGCTTGGCAAACATGCCGATGGTGGCCGAGCCGCAGCCGACGCGCATGCGCTCCTCGGCCGTGCCGTTAACGATTGGCGGATAACCGGCCTGCACGATCACCGTAGCGCCGCCATCGATGGTGAGTTCCACCGGCTTGCAATTGCTCAGGTCCATCAGCGCATCGCAGGTGACGCGGCCTTCCTTCTTGGAACCACCGGTCAAATGATGCACGCCGCCGAGCGACAGCATCTGCGAACCATATTCGCCGGTCGTCACATGGCCCACCGCCTCGCCTTGCGCGCGGACGATCGCGGTTTCCGGGCCGAGATGGCGATCGGTGTCGATCTTCACCTTGACGCCGCAATAACTGAAGATGCCCTCGGTCACCACGGTGACCATGTCGACGCCATCGATCTCGGATGACACGATGAACGGCGCGGGCTTGTAGTCGGGATAGGTGGTGCCGGCGCCGATCGCGGTGACGAATACGTCAGGCTGCTTGACGATCTTGCCGTCCCAGTCGCCAACGGCCTGGAACGGCACTAGCCGCCCGCCATGTTCCACCGTGCGCTCCAGCACGATGTGCGGATCGACGCGCACCAGTTCGCCGTTGTTGTTGGCATAGCGGTCGCAGGCGCCCGCCGCACCCGGCTTGATGTAACACATCACCGGGCACGCATCGCAGCGGATCTTGTCGCCAGAGCTGGCGGTCGTCGCTTCGGTCGCCATGACCTAGTCGGCCCGTTCGTTCGTATACGAATGATCCTGCGCGCGAGGCCCAAACCTGTCAAGCGGCATGGGTCGCGAAACCGCGCGCTGCCGCACAAAAAATCAGATTGCCTCGCGAGTTTGTCCACAAAGCGGGCACGGCGCTGCAACGCGGCATGAGCGCCTTGCACGTTTGTACACAAACGGTAGTCTCGTTTGCAGAGTCTGGAACGCGCCCGAGGGAGCACGAGCACGATGCGCCTGACCGTGAACGGCAGGAATTGCGATGTCGACGCCGCGCCGGACACCGCCCTGCTCTACGTGCTGCGCAACGATCTCGAACTTAACGGTCCAAAATATGGCTGCGGCCTCGGCGAGTGCGGCGCCTGCACGGTGCTGATCGACGGCGTCGCCGCGCGCTCCTGCGTGATCCCGATCGAAGGCTGCACCGGCCGCGACATCGTGACGCTGGAAGGTCTTGGCACGCGCGAGCGGCCCGATCCCGTGCAGCAAGCTTTCATCGCGGAACAGGCCGCGCAATGCGGCTACTGCCTCAACGGCATGATCATGAGCACCAAGGCGCTGCTCGCGACCAATCCGCATCCGTCGGAGACCGAAATCCTGGCAGCGTTGCGCTACAATCTCTGCCGCTGCGGCGCGCATATCGAGATCATCCGGGCTGCGATGCGCGCTGCGGGCCATGAACTGGAGGCGCGGGATTGATGGCCGCGACGACGCCGGGAAAACAAGGATCGCTTTCCGTCGTTCGCCCTGCGGGTTCGACCGATCAGAGCGGCTTTGAAACCTTCATCAGCATCACGGCAGATGGCGCGGTGACGGCTTTCAACGGTCACGTCGATCTCGGCACCGGCATTCGCACCGCGCTCGGCCAGATCGTGGCGGAAGAACTCGACGTGTCCTTTGCGCGGGTCGTCGTCGTGCTCGGCGACACCACGCGCACGCCGAACCAGGGCGCGACCATTGCCAGCGAAACCATCCAGATCACGGCTGTCCCCTTGCGCACCGCCGCCGCGCAGGCTCGGCACTTCCTCTTTGCCCGCGCCGCTCGACACCTCGAACTGCCGATTGAAGAGCTGACGATCGAAGATGGCCTCGTCCGCGGCAAGGACAATCGCAGCGTCAGTTATGGCGAATTGATCGGCGACGAGACCATCCGTCTCGAACTCGCTGATGACGTACCGGTCAAGGCGATCAGCGCCTACAACATCGTCGGTCAATCGGTGCCGCGCGTCGACTTGCCGGCCAAGGCGACGGGCGAACTCGTCTATGTCCACGACGTGCGCGTGCCCGGCATGCTGCATGGCCGCGTGGTGCGCCCGCCCTATGCCGGCGTCGATGCTGGCCCCTTCGTCGGCACCAGCTTGATTACGGTCGACGAAAGCTCGGTGCGCGATATTCCGGGCCTCGTTGCGGTGGTGCGGATCGGCGATTTCGTCGGCGTGGTCGCCGAGCGCGAGGAGAACGCGGTCAAGGCGGCGGAGCGCCTCGCGATCACGTGGAAGCCGGTGCCGCAACTCCCCGATCTCGAACACCTGGAACAAGCGCTGCGCGCCAATCCGGTGACACCGCGTACCCTGATCGACAAGGGCGATGTGGAGGCCGCGATCGCGGCCGCCGAACGGCCGATCCAACGCACCTATACATGGCCCTACCAGATGCACGCCTCGATCGGGCCTTCCTGCGCGGTCGCCGATTATCGCGACGATGCAATCCGCGTCTGGTCGGGGACACAGAACCCGCACATCCTGCGCGCCGACCTCGCGCTGCTGCTCGAGCGACCCGAGGCCGCCATCGACGTGATCAGGATGGAAGCCGCCGGCTGCTACGGGCGCAACTGCGCCGACGACGTCACCGCCGATGCGCTGCTGCTGTCACGTGCGGTCGGCCGACCCGTCCGGGTGCAGTTGAGCCGCGAGCAGGAACATGCGTGGGAGCCCAAGGGCGCCGCGCAACTGATCGACGTCAATGGCGGGCTCAACAAGGACGGCAACGTCGCAGGTTACGATTTTGCGACGCGCTATCCCTCGAACGGCGCGCCGACATTGGCACTGCTGCTCACCGGGCGCATCGCCCCGACGCCGGCCGTCTTCGAGATGGGCGACCGAACTGCAATCCCTCCTTACGACTACGACCATATGCGCGTGGTGGCAAACGACATGCCGCCGATCGTGCGCGCGTCCTGGCTGCGCGGCGTCTCCGCGCTGCCCAACACCTTTGCCCACGAAAGCTACATCGACGAGCTTGCGTCCGAAGCAGGTGTCGACCCGATCGAATACCGCCTGCGCTATCTGAAGGACCCGCGCGCGGTCGACCTCGTCAATGCGGTCGCCGAACGTGCCGGCTGGAAGCCACGTCCCGTGCGGCTGGACAACCTCGATGGCGATATCCTGCACGGGCGCGGCTTTGCCTACGCGCTTTATGTGCACAGCAAGTTTCCAGGCTACGGCGCGGCATGGTCGGCGTGGGTCGCTGATGTCGCCGTCAACAAGGCGACCGGCGACGTCAGCGTGACCCGGGTGGTCGCGGGCCAGGATTCAGGCTTGATGATCAACCCTGACGGCGTGCGGCACCAGATCCACGGCAATGTCATCCAGTCCACCAGCCGCGCGTTGATGGAGGAGATCCCGTTCGAGCGCACCAGCGTGGCGGCGCGGGAATGGGGCGGCTATCCCATCATCACCTTTCCCGATGTCCCCAAGATCGATGTGCTGATGCTGCCGCGACAGGATCAGCCGCCGCTCGGCGTCGGCGAGTCCGCGTCCGTGCCGAGTGCTGCGGCCATTGCGAACGCGATCTTCGACGCGACTGGCGTGCGGCTGCGCGAGCCGCCGTTCACGCCGGAAAAAATCCTTCGCGCCCTGCATGGCGATGCGCCACTGATGCCGGGCGCCTTGCCAGCACCGCCGCGCCCGGCGCGTGACAAATGGCAAAAGCCGTTCGCCACGAAACGCGGCGCTTTTGCGGGAATGGCGGCGCTGTTCGCCGCCACGATCGGCGTCGGTGCGGCCATGCTGCCGGGCCGGGCGATTGCTCCGATCGCAAGACCCGATGCGTCGGTATTTTCCGCGGCAACCATCGCCCGCGGCGAACAGCTTGCCGCGCTCGGCGACTGCATGGTCTGCCACACCAGCACGACCGGCGCGGTCAATGCCGGTGGCCGGCCGATCGAGACGCCGTTCGGCATCATCTACAGCACCAACATCACGCCCGATGTCGAGACCGGCATCGGCAACTGGTCCTACCCCGCCTTCGAGCGCGCGATGCGCGAAGGCATTCATCGCGACGGCAAGCACCTCTATCCGGCATTTCCCTACACGCATTATGCCAAGACAACCGACGCCGATCTGCAGGCACTCTACGCCTATCTGATGGCGCAGACGCCGGTGCGCGCAACGGCGCCTGCGAATACGCTCGCCTTTCCGTTCAACGAGCGGTCGCTGATGGCCGGCTGGAACACGCTGTTCCATACCGCCAGGACATTCCAACCCAGTCCGGCGAAATCGGAGTTGTGGAATCGCGGCGCCTATCTCGTCGAAGGGCTCGGCCATTGCGGCGCCTGCCACACTCCGCGCAATGCACTCGGCGCGGAGATCGCGACGGCGCATCTCGCCGGCGGCTTTGTGGAGGGCTGGGAAGCGCCCGCGCTCACCACACTGTCGCGCGCGCCGATCCCGTGGAGCGAGGCGGAGCTCTACGCATACTTGCGCACCGGCGAGTCGCGCTTCCATGGCGTCGCCGCCGGTCCAATGGCGCCGGTCGTGACCCAGTTGAAGGCGCTGCCCGACCAGGACATCCGCGCCATGGCGGTCTACCTCGCCTCCTTCAACGAGGGCGCGCCCGACAGGGCCGCAGCCGAGGCGCTCGCCACCAAATTCGAAAGTGCCACCTTGACCCGCGCCACGGCAGCCGCCTCACCCGCCGCGCGACTTTATCAAGGCGCCTGCGCGGCCTGCCACGAAGTCGGCGGACCCGCATTGTTCGGCAGCCGGCCGTCGCTGTCGCTGAACAGCAACCTGCACAGCGACGTGCCTGATAATCTGATCCAGGTGATCCTGCATGGCATCGCCAAGCCTGCTTCGAGCGATCTCGGCTACATGCCGGCCTTCAAGGGCAGTTTGACGGACCGGCAGCTCGCAGAGCTCGTGGCCTATCTCCGCCAGCAATTCGCGCCGTCAAAACCGGCCTGGACGGGCATAGATGCCGCAATTGCAAGGTTAAAATCCGCACGTATTCACTAAAAAGCAGGCCAGTCCTGCCCCTTGGACCACTGGCTGCCTCTTTTCTGACAGGCTAAGGTTCCGCCCATGACGGCAGTGACCGATATCGCAACGCGAACCTACAACCACGGCTGGCGCCTCGACCCGATCGTGCGCAGCCTGCTGGATACCGATTTCTACAAGCTGCTGATGCAGCAGATGATCCGGGAATTCTATCCGGACACGCAAACGACCTTCTCCGTCATCAACCGCTCCAAGCATGTGCGCCTTGCCGAAATCATCGATGAGGGCGAGCTGCGCGCGCAGCTCGATCACGCCCGCTCGATCCGCTTCTCCAAGAACGAACTGATCTGGCTCGCCGGTAATACTTTCTACGGCAAGACCCAGATGTTCTCGCCGGACTTCATCAAATGGCTCGCCAACTTCCGCCTGCCCGAGTATGAGCTCAACAAGGTCGACGGCCAGTACGAGCTGCATTTCCACGGCCACTGGACCCACACCACGATGTGGGAGATTCCCGCACTCGCCATCCTCAACGAGCTGCGCTCGCGTCAGGCGATGAAAGGCATGGGCCGCTTCGAACTCGACGTGCTCTACGCCCGCGCCAAGGCCAAGCTGTGGACCAAAGTCGAGCGGTTGCGCCAACTCGATGGCCTGCGGCTGTCCGACTTCGGCACGCGGCGGCGTCATGGTTTTCTCTGGCAGCGCTGGTGCGTCGAGGCCGTCAAGGAAGGCCTCGGCCCGTCGTTCACCGGCACCTCGAACGTGCTGCTCGCAATGGACAACGATCTCGAGGCGATCGGCACCAACGCACATGAGCTGCCGATGGTGGCGGCAGCACTTGCCAATGACGACACCGAATTGCGCTGGGCGCCGTATCGGATCCTCGACCAGTGGCGGCACACCTATGGCGGCAACCTCTTGATCGCGTTGCCCGACGCGTTCGGCACAAAACCGTTCCTGCGCGATGCGCCGGACTGGGTCGCCGACTGGACCGGCTTTCGGCCGGACTCCGCGCCGCCGATCTCCGCGGGTGAGGAGATCATCAAGTGGTGGAAGCAGAAGGGCCGCGATCCCAAGGACAAACTGCTGGTGTTCTCCGATGCCATGGACGTCGACTCCATTGAAGAGTCGTTCCAGCACTTCAAGGGCCGTGTGCGCGTCAGCTTCGGCTGGGGCACGAACCTCACCAATGATTTTGTCGGTTGCTCGCCCGACGGCTCCGTCGATCTCGATCCGATCTCGATCGTCTGCAAGGTGACGTCGGCGGATGGACGGCCAGCCGTCAAGCTCTCCGACAATCCGGAAAAGGCGACCGGCACCCAGTCCGAAGTCGATCGTTACCTGCGCGTGTTCGGCAATGTCGGCCGCGTCCGCGCCGCGGTGCATGTGTGACCTCCGCCGACATCATCCTGCATCATTTCGACGCCTCGCCGTTCTCGGAAAAGATCCGCCTTATCTTCGGCTACAAGAAGATCGCGTGGAAGTCGTGCCAGATCTCCCGCATCATGCCGCGCCCGGACCTGATGCCGCTGACCGGCGGCTATCGCCGCACGCCCGTAATGCAGATCGGTGCGGATATCTTTTGCGACACCCAGATCATCATCCGCGAGCTTGAGGCACGCTTTCCGACACCGACACTCTTTCCGGGCGGCAATGCCGGCCTGCCCTGGATGCTGGGGATGTGGACCGACCGGCCGTTCTTCCAGAACACGGTCGCGCTCGTGTTCGGCTCCCTCGCCGACAAGGTGCCGCAAGAATTCATCGAAGATCGCTCGAAGCTGCGTGGCGCACGGTTCGACGTGGCGGCGATGACGGCGGCCATCCCGCAGATGCGGGACCAGTTCCGCGCCCATATGGACTGGATCGAGGCGCAGCTTGCCGATGGCAGACCATTCCTGCTTGGCGAATTCAGCCTTGCCGACGTCAATGCCTACATGAACATCTGGTACACCCGGCAGAGCCTGCCCGAGATTGCCGATATCCTGAAACACATGCCGCGGACGGAAGCATGGGAGAAGCGCATCCAGGCCTTCGGTCAGGGCATGCGCAGCGAGATCTCGACGGCCGAGGCGCTGGAGATCGGCACCAGGGCGACGCCGCAGGCAAAGCCGTCGGCCGATCCCAATGATCCGAACGGCCGCAAGCCCGGCGATATCGTCACCATCCATTCCGATGACGTCTGGCCGACGGACATCCGCGGGCCGATCGTGTCGCTGTCGGCGCAACACATCGCAATCCGGCGCACCGACGACCGCGCGGGAGATGTGGTTGTCCACTTCCCCCGCGCAGGCTTTACGATCACTTGAGCCAAGCGGTCGCGATCTCTTCGTGCCAGGCTACTTGCTCGTGACGTGCCCCATTACGGGCCGCGGCAACGACGCCCAGAACAATACGATGCAGACGCACAACAGGACGATGTCCTTGAACAGGAACTCACCGGCCAGATTCCAGGCCATCGGGTCGGTGGACCAGCTCCATTTGACGACGCCCGGGGTCGTGAAAAAGAATGACCAGGTAACGGCGAAGGTGAGCACGCCCGACAGCGAACCGATGGCCGACAGGATTGGACTGAGCGCACCCGCCGCAAGAAGTCCCGCGATGACAAACTCGGTGACGCCGAGGACATAGGCTTCTCCCCTGAAGCCGAATATGCTCAGCCATGAAACGAACGGGCTGTTGACGATGAATTGCTGGATGCCTTGAGCCGACTGTAGCGTGAATTTCTGCATGCCGAACGACACGAAGATCACAACCATGACCCAGCGCAGTATCGCCAGAGAACGATAGGATCCGACTCCCTTTTCGGCGACGTTGAAGGATGTTGTCATACCAGCCATTTCCAATCACGCTTGAGTGCATCTTTCTCGTCCTACGCGAGCGCTCCATTGTTGTTACGCGATCACGACGATCACGATGATGTGTGCTTGCGACGATCCATCGGGCAGAACATCCGTCACAGCAAAACGGCTCCCGCGAGGGAGCCGTTTCATTTTTTCGCGAGGCTGACGAGCCTTACGGCATGCTGAGTTCGTGCCGGCCGACCACCATCCAGTGCACCTCGTCCGGACCGTCGGCGAAGCGCAGGTGACGGACGTCCTGGTACATTTCGCCGAGCGGGCTCCACTGCGAAATGCCGGTTGCGCCGTGCATCTGGATCGCCTGATCGATGATCTTGCAGGTGCGTTCGGGTACCATGGCCTTGACCATGCTGACCCAGATGCGCGCTTCCTTGTTGCCGAGCACGTCCATCGCCTTGGCGGCCTTCAGCACCATCAGCCGCATCGCCTCGATCTCGCAGCGTGCCTGCGCGATGATCTGCATGTTGCCGCCGAGATGGACGATCTTCTTGCCGAAGGCTTCGCGGGTGAGCCCGCGCTGCACCATCAGGTCGAGCGCCTTTTCGGCCTTGCCGATCGTGCGCATGCAGTGATGGATGCGGCCCGGCCCAAGACGGACCTGGGAAATCTCGAAACCGCGGCCTTCGCCGAGCAGCATGTTCGCCTTCGGCACCCTGCAATTGGTGAAGCGCAGATGCATGTGGCCGCGCGGCGCATGGTCGTGACCGAACACATGCATCGGCCCGAGGATCTCGACGCCGGGGGTGTCGATGGGGACCAGGATCTGCGACTGCTGCTTGCTCGGCGCCGCGTCCGGACTGGTCTTCACCATCACGATCATGATCTTGCAGCGCGGGTCGCCGGCACCGGAGATGTAATACTTCTCGCCGTTGATCACCCATTCATCGCCGACGAGCTTTGCAGTCGTCGAGATGTTCTTGGCATCGCTCGAGGCCACCATCGGCTCGGTCATCGCATAGGCCGAACGGATTTCGCCGGCCAACAGCGGCTTCAGCCACTTCTCCTTTTGCTCCTTGGTGCCGACGCGCTCCAGCACCTCCATGTTGCCGGTGTCGGGCGCCGAGCAGTTCATGGTCTCAGAGGCCAGCGGATTCTTCGCAAGCTCGACGGCGATATAGGCGTAGTCGAGGTTCTTGAGACCCTGGCCGGTCTCGTCATCCGGCAGGAAGAAGTTCCATAGTCCCTCTTCCTTGGCCTTGTCCTTGGCCTTCTGCAGCACGGCGAGTTGCTGGTCGGTGAAGCTCCAGCGATCGGTCTTCTTCTCGCCAAGCCGGTAAAACTCCACCGACATCGGATCGACGGTTTCGCGGATGAATTTCTTGACGTGCTCGTACAGCGGCCGGACCTGATCCGACATGCGCAGGTCATTGAGGTCATCGCCGGGATTGAGGCTGTAATTGGTGGTGCGGGGCACGTAGGCGTGTTTCATTTTTTTCCTCCCATGTTGGGGGCAATCTAGACCCCTGCCCGGCATCCGCCAAGCAAACGATGCAGGCTATTTTTGCAGGGCTTATTCCGCAGTGCGGACCATCGCATTCAGCGACGCAAGGCATCGAGCAGGGAGCGGAAGGCGCGCGCATACTCGGCGCCGACGGCCTCGATGTCGCTGCGCCCAGAGCAGGCTGCCGCCGCCTCGCTGATGGCGCCGAGCAAGAGGCGCGCCAGCGGCTCGACCGGCTGACGCGCGATGATGCCGGCATCCATCGCGATGTTCAGCGCACGCGGGATCTTGCCGCCAAAGTGCCTGGCGTCGATCTCGCGCCAGCGTTGCCAGCCGAGCACCGCCGGGCCGTCGCGCAGGATAATCTGGCCCATCGGCCCCTTCGCGCATTTGGAGAAATAGAGCTGCGTGCCGGAGGCCAGCATCGCAAGCGTGTCCTTTTCGGAACGCACCGCGCCGTCGATCTCGACGACGAGATCGGCGGAGGCGGCCTCGAACACCGCTTCGAACAGATCGGTCTTGGTCTTGAAGTAATGATAGATCGCGCCCTTGGCGACGCGGGACGCAGCCGCGATATCGTCGACCGAGGTTGCGGCAAAGCCACGCTCGCCGAACAGTTTGCGCGCGGCTTTCATCACCGCGGCCTGCGTTCCGGCGCGCCGTTCAGCATGGGTTGCCATGATTATTCCTTAGCGCATTCAGGACGCACGCGCCATTGACTTTTGACCACCGGTCGGTAAATATCGACCAGTAGTCGGAATATGGAGTGAGCCATGCCGGACCGCCACATCGTCGAAGCCTTTGCTGCCGCCGTGGAATCCAACGACCATGTCGGCGCGATCGAGCGATTCTATGCACCGGATGCATCCACGCGAGAGAACCAGAACGATCCGCGCAGGGGCCGCGAGGCGCTTGCCGCCCGCGAACGCGCAGTGCTCGCTTCCGTCGCCGGGGTCGAGACCACGCGGCTCAGCCCGATCTTCATCGATGGCGATCACTCGGCGATCCATTGGCGCTTTGCCTTCACGCCGAAGGACAACGGTCCGCCAAAGGTGATGGAGGAAATTGCGCTGCAGACGTGGCGTGGCAACGAGCTGATCGCGGAGCGCTTCTTCTACGACCCCGCGCAGATGAAGGGCTGATGACACTGCGCGTTGCAGTGGACTTGATCTGAGGCATCGCCGATAGTTGCACGCATGAGCAGCGTAGCCGCGAGAATCCGTACCATCGATCACCGCAACGCGCCGGATGCCTGGCGCATGGATTTCCTTGCGCCGTCGGCGCTGCTGGCGCCGTTCATGCGGCGCGCCACGGCCTATACCGTGCAAGGTGCGGGCCTCACGCGTCAGCGCGAGCTGCCGAACGGCAATGCCGTGCTGGTGTTCAATCTCGGTTCGGAGCTGCGGGTGGAGGACACCGGGGGAAAGCTTCATCGCTTCCCTCACCCGACAGCTTTCTATTCCGGACCGAGCGACCGCTACATCGTCACCGAGACCGATGGCGCGCAGGAAGGCATTGTGGTCGAACTGACGTTGCCGGGCGCGCGGCGCCTGCTGGGCCGGCCGCTCGACGAGCTGGGCGACCGCATGATCGCGCTCCCCGACCTGCTTGGCCCAAACGCGTCTGACGTCATTGAGCGGGTTGTCGAGGCGTCTTCTCCGGTCGCGCGCCTCGCCCTGCTCGAAGCCGCGATCGCGGCGCGGATCGCGGAACCAGACGACCGCACGCGCGATCTCGAATGGGCTTGGACGCTGCAACACGACAGCGGCGGACAATTTCCGGTCGGAGAGCTCGCCGAGACCATCGGTTGTAGCCGCAAACATCTTGCCGTTCGCTTTGCCCGCGAATTCGGCCTGTCGCCAAAATTGCTCGCGCGCATCATGCGGTTCGATCGCGCGATGCGCATCGTGCGCTATGGTGAGCTATCGAGCTGGTCCGACCTCGCGGCGACCTGCGGTTATTCCGATCAGGCGCATCTGGCACGCGAATTCGTGGCCTTTGCCGGCGATCCGCCGACCACCCTGCTGCGGCGGCGCCTGCCGGACGAAGGCGGTTTTGCCGACTGACACGAGGTAACAAATCTTCAAGACAGGCTCGCACGGCTCGGCTAGCGTGCCGCCATCTTTGTTACGCACGAGGACCCAATGCCCACGCAGACCCAGATCATCCCGTACATCTTCTACCGCGACGTCGCCGCCGCGCTGGACTGGCTGACCAACACTTTCGGATTCAAGGAGGAGATGCGCACGGGCACGCCGAACGGTGGCATGCATGGCGAGATGTCGTTTCACGGCCAGCACATCATGATGGGCCAGGGCGCCAAGGAATGGAAAATGATCAGTCCGCGCGAGGCCGGCACGGCGACCATGGGCGTCTTCATTTACATGGACGACGTCGACGCCCACCATGCGCGGGCCGCGGCAGCCGGCGCCGAAATCGAGCAGCCCCCGCAAGACCTGCCTTATGGCCGCAGCTACACGGCGCGCGACCTCGACGGCCATCCCTGGTTCTTCACCACGCCGCCGAAGTAACGCTACTCGGGCAGGAACGCCTGGTCGCCGCTATCACGGTCGGACAGGCGCTGCACGCTTGCGCCGTAGAGTGCCGACAAATTGTCGAGCGTCAGCACGTCCTTTGCAGCCCCCTCGCCGATCACGGCGCCCTTCCGTAACAGGCAGGCGCGATCGGCGGCGCGGAGGGCATGATTGGGATCGTGCGTGGTAAACAGCACGCCGTGCCCGGAGGCGGCCAACGCACGGATTTCGCGCAGCACCCGGCCCTGATTGCCGAAATCGAGGCTCGCGGTCGGCTCGTCCAGCACCACGAATTGCGGCTCCTGCGCCAGCGCCCGCGCCAGCAACGCAAGCTGCCGCTCGCCACCGGAAATCATCGTGTAGGGACGATCCGCCAGATGCGCGATGCCAAAGCGCTCCAGTGTTCGCGTCACCACGGCACGATCCGCGGCGCTCGGGCGGCTGAACAGCGTGCCATGCGCGCTGCGGCCCATCAGCACCACCGCCTCGACTGTGAAGGAAAACGTCGCAGCATGCGATTGCGGCACGTAGGCCAACAGCCGCGCGCGTTCGCGGCTGGCGTAGTCGCCCAGCGGCCGGCCATCGAGACGGACCTCGCCTCCCCTAGGTGCGAGCAGGCCGAGCAGCGTCTTCAAGAGCGTGGTCTTGCCGCCGCCGTTCGGCCCGAGCAGCGCCAGCACCTCGCCGGTCGAAAGTGCCACGTTGAGATCGCTGCCAACCAGACGGTCGCGATAGCCGATGGAAAGATTCTGTCCCTCGAGCTTCATGGCGCCGACCATGTGCGGGAGACGCTGGCGAGCAGCCAGATGAAGAACGGCGTGCCGACGAATGCCGTGAGGATGCCGAGCGGGATTTCGACTGACGATGCCGTGCGCGCCAGCGTATCGATGGTGAGCAAGAAGCCGCCGCCGATCAATGCCGCGGCCGGGATCAGTTTCGAGAAATCCGGTCCCACCAGCGTGCGCGCGATATGCGGCACCACAAGGCCGACCCAGCCGATCACGCCTGCGGTCGCCACGCTCGCCGACGTCACGAGCGTCGCCGCCGCAACGATCGCGATCCGCAGCGGTCCCGTGGGAACACCGAGCGCGCGGGCCTCCTCGTCCGGCAACGACATCACATTCATGCGCCAGCGCAGAGCGAACAGCGCGAGCGTGCCGAGCGCGACCGGCCCGAACAGCGGCAGGAGATCGGCACGGCTGACCGCGGACAGGCTGCCGAGCAGCCAGAAGGTCATCGCCGGAAGCTGGTTATAGGGATCGGCGAGATATTTGATCAGGCCCACGCCGGCGCCGAGCAGCGATCCGATGACGACGCCCGCAAGCACCAGCACCAGAACGGGATCACGCGCGCGCGCGGCCGAACCGATCATGTAGACTGCGGCCACTGCGATCAGCCCGCCGATAAAGGCCAGCCCCTGGATCGCGAAGATGCCGAGTGAAAAATAAATGCCGAGCACCGCACCGAGCGAGGCACCCGACGAAGCCCCGAGGATATCCGGAGAGACCAGCGGATTGCGAAACAAGCCCTGGAATGCGGTGCCGGCGACTGCGAGCGCCGCACCGACAAGGCCTGCGGCAAGGACGCGCGGTCCCCGCACCTGCCAGATCACGGTTTCGACCGCAGGCGCGACGTGCGCGGGCTGACCCGTGAGCTTTGCAAACAGCACCGCGAAGAGATCGCCAAGACCGATGGAGAAGCGTCCAACGGTGAAAGCGAGCAACAGTCCCGTGACGAGGACCAGAAGCGAGATCAAAAGGCCGGAAGCGCTGGAGCGAACCATGGCGGCACTCACTCGCGCCCGGCTAACACACGGTCGATGTCCGCATCCGATGGCGTCACATGATAGAACAGCTTGTAGAAGTCACGCGTGAGCTCCCGCATGTCTTCCTTAACGTGCTCGGGATAGAGGATCTTCGCCAGCCACCACAGCCCGATCAGGCGATTGACCGAGGGCGGGAAATCGACCCAGCCGAACGGCAGCTTTGGCGACAGATGCACGCGGCCGGCGCGCACGGCCGCGACGTCCTTCCATTGCGGATCGTTCTTCACATTGGCGGCGAAGTCGCGGTCGATGGTGATGATGACGTCAGGATTCCAGGCGAGCACCTGCTCGATCGAGACATTGGCAAGGCCGCCCTTCTGCTCGCCCGCGACGTTGCGCGCGCCGAGATATTCGATGGTCTCGACATTGATGGAGCCGCCGAGCCCCGTTTCGAGTCCGCGCGGCCCGCGCGCGTAATAGACCCGCGGACGCTCGTCCTCGGGAATGCGATTGACCCGCGCGGAAATCTTCGCAAGCGTCTGCTCGGCGTAATCGGCGAGCGGCGTCGCGTCGCGTAAAGTCAGTGCACCCAACTGCCGATAACTCGTCGGCATGACGTCGAACCGGCCGTCAAGCAATGCATAGGGAATGCCGGTCTGCTCCTGCACGCGTGCGGCGAGCGAAGCAAATGTCGGCGCGGTCGAGCCGACGTCGAGGATCAAATCCGGCTTTAGCGCGAGCACGGATTCGAGATTGGCGGTGTTGCCGCGCCCGGTCAGGCGGCCCACCTCCGGCCGCCTGCAAATATCCGGCAGCATGAAAGTGCATTCATCGCCGCGGTTGGCGCGCGGCCAGCCGAGCAGGAGATCGGGCGCCAGCGTGTAGAGCATGATTGCCGCCGGCGGCCCCGCGGGAAATATGCGCGTGACCTTGTCGGGGATCGCGATGCTGCGCCCGGCCGCATCCTGTACCGTCGCTGCAAAAGCACGCCGCGGCACAGCCAGCGCCGCGACAAGCCCGCCCGTGAACGCGCGCCGGCTGGTCCGCATGTCAGTCGATCGCGACCATCACGTCGGACGCCTTGATCACGGCATAGGCCTCGTTGCCCTTGGCGAGCTTGAGATGTTCGACCGCCTCGTTGGTGATAGCTGAAGTGATGACCTGCCCGCCGATGTCGATCTTCACATGCGCCGTGGTCGCGCCCTTGATGACGTCGACGATCTTGCCCTTGATGATGTTGCGTGCGCTCAGCTTCATTGTTGCTCTCCTTGGGGCAGCGCGGGCGCGGAAAACCCATGCCTTGCCAATATCTGCTGTCCTTTAGCCGAAACGATGAAGAGGGCAAACCGGTAAGCCGCGGCCGGGCTGTCATTCATGACAGTCATGCCGTAATCAGCGCCCACGGCAAGGTTCGCCGGCAGCGCCACGATCTGCTGGCCCGGGTTTTCGCGCGCTGCGACCATCGCGCCGGTGCAATAGGTGAGGAAGATGTCCGCCCGTCCCTCCGCCACATGCCAGCCATAGACGCTGCCGCCCGCCGGCCCGGGCGTACTCGATGGCGCGCCGGTGAGCTGCAACGCCTTGATTTCGAGAACCTTGCGGCTGCCGCCCTTCACCGCCTCGGCCTTCGCAAAAACCTCAAAGGCGTAGTCGCCGGATGGATCGGCTTTCGGCGTGGAGGTGCCGACCTTGACGTCTTCGCGCAGCATCATTTCGAGCAGATTGTCCGATGTCACCGCAAGGGCTGGCCGCACCAGCGCGCAGAGCCGGTTGCGTGCGAACAGCACGACCGGACTGCTGCGCGAGGCCGTGACCAGCGATTGCGGATGCTCCATGTTGGCTGACGCAAACACCTGCGCGCGGCCACCGGCGGCGATCTCGTCGCGCAACGTACCGGACGCGCCGTATTTCGCATCGAACTTGATGCCGGTCGCAGCCGTGAATGCGGCGGCGACCTCGCCAAGTGCCGCGCGGAGAGAACCTGCAGCGTGCAGGAGCACCGGTTCGTTTGCTTCAGCCACGGAGCCCATCGCCATGCCGAGACCTGCAAGCAGGATCGCGCAGAGCAGCCGCGCCATCACGCGCCCGGCACATCGGCATTCGCAAAGAAGAGCTGCTGGCCGTTGATCTTGTAGTCGGCAATCGCCCTCTGGCCTTCAGACGAGATCAGCCAGTCGATGAAGGCCTGTCCCATCTCCTTCTTGACGTGGGCATGCTTGTCCGGATTGACCAGCATGACGCCGTACTGGTTGAACAGCCGCTTGTCGCCTTCGACGACAATGTCAAGCTCGCCGCGGTTCTTGAACGACAGCCAGGTGCCGCGATCGGAAATCGTATAACCGTTCATGGCAGACGCCGTGTTGAGCGCAGCGCCCATGCCCTGCCCGATCTCGCGATACCAGGCGCCCTTGTCCGCGCCCGCGACATCGACGCCGGCGGCCTTCCACAGCGCGAGCTCGGCCGCATGCGTGCCCGACTTGTCGCCGCGCGACACGAACGGCGCGGCCTTGGTCTTGATCGCGGTGAGCGCGGCAACGATGTCCTTGCCGCCCTTGACCCCGGCCGGGTCGCTGCTCGGGCCGATCAGGATGAAGTCGTTATACATCACGGCAAAGCGCTTCACGCCAAAACCATCGGCGACGAACTTTTCCTCCTGCGGGCGCGCATGCACGAATACGACGTCGGCATCGCCGCGGCGGCCGGTGTCGAGCGCCTGCCCCGTGCCCTGCGAGATCACCTTGACCTCGATGCCGGTCTTGGCCTTGAACAGCGGCAGGATGTGGCCGAACAGGCCGGAGTCCTGCGTGGATGTTGTCGACGCAACGGTTATCGATTTTTCTTGCGCGAGCGCCGGCGTAGCGGTGGCAAGCAAGATCGCAGCACAAAGAAGCAGGCGTCGGTTCATCAGAGTATCCTGAACGTTGAACAAGGTTGTGACGCGCGACGTGGAGCGCCGTCTTGTTTCAACTCTTTGTCCGAAAGCGTGAAATCCGCAAGGCGCGGATGCCGCCATGCCGAAAATATAGGGCGAGGCTATGGCTTTTGCCGCCATCTGCCCTGCTTGGCGGCGTCAAAAGAGGTGCCGGAGGACCGCAGTCGATCTCGTAAATCAGGAACCGGGTTTGATGATCACGCGGTCGCGCGTGCCGCCATGCACGGCGGCATACGCTTGGGCGGCGTCGCGAAGACCGAAGATCGCATGGGGCGCGATCGGGAACGGCCGCAACTGTCCGCTGGCAAATCCATCGCATATAAGGCGCAGCGTTTCACCGCTCGCGACCGACGACAGCGCCAGCGTGTCGATACCGACGTAAGTGTGCCGGCCACGATAGAATTCGAGGATGTTGAACTGCACGATGCGATCGACCGCGGCGATCAGGATCTGGCGTCCGGCAAGCGCCAGCGCCTTGTGCGCATCCTGAAAATAAGGATCGCCGACCGTGTTGAAGACGATATCCGCACCCTTGCCGCCGGTGAGATCGCGCACCCGCTTTGCGATGTCTCCGGCCGACGCGTCGATCATCTCGACCGGCCCTGCGGCATGGCCCGCATAACGGTCGCCGCGCGCGACGCCGATCACGCGCGCTCCGCGCAGAGCGGCAAGCTGCGCCGCCGCCTGCCCGACCTTGCCGTTGACGCCCATGACCAGAACCGTCTCGGCGGCGGTCGGCTCGCTGGCGCGACGAAAGCCCTCGATCGCGGTGACAAAGGGCACGCCGATGCCGGCAGCTTCATCCATGGAAATGTTGCCCGGCTTCGTCACCAGCGCGGCTGCCTCCACCACAAGGTGGGTCGCATGCGTGCCGTCGCGCCGGATCCCGAGGTCGCCCGAGGTTCCGAACACCGCCTTGCCGAGCCAATGCGAGGGCCCGTCAACGACGACGCCGGCAAAATCACGCCCCGGCGTGCGCGGAAATACCGCGTATGGCATCAGCCCGGTCGCCGCCTTCACATCGGATGGGTTGACGCCCGCCGCCGCGATCTCGACCACCACGTCATCCGCCGCGCGGCGGAGCACATGGCGTTCGAGCGCGGGCGCGATCGAGAGAGCGTCAGGCGCCTTGGCGTTGAGGCGAACACATGTCGCCTCGAACGCCACGGCCTCCCTCGGTTTCGTCATTCCCATGCCCTGCTCCTTCAGGCGGCGCGCGAACCGGCGAGCCGCTGCGGCAGGCCGATGATGTCGCGCGCCTCGCGCGGCGTCGCGATCTGACCGCCGAGGTCTTCGACGATGCGCCGCGCCTTCTCGACCATCGCCGCGTTCGACGTCGCGAGTTCGCCCCTCGCGAGATAGACGGCATCCTCGATGCCGACTCGGACATGGCCGCCGGCAAGATAGGACTGCGCCACCGCCGTGAACGCCGCCTTGCCGATGCCGATCGCGGTGAACTCGGCATCCGCCGGCAACATGCCGCGCGCATACAAGACCGTCTCGGGCGACGGCTGGAAACCGTAGCGCACGCCCATCACGAACGAACACAGCGGCGGGCCGGCAAGACTGCCGTCGCGCAACAGGTCGTGCATCAGCGCGACATCGCCGGAATCGAACAGCTCGATCTCGGGCTTGACGCCGGCCTCACGCATCACCTTGGCCATGCGGCGGACACTGCCGGGCGTGTTGATCACGACCTCCTTGCCGGAATTCATGGTGTTGAGATCGATGGTGCAGATTTCCGGCTTGAGGACCGCGATGTGCTCGACGCGCTTTTCCGGCACCATCAACGTCGTGCCGGGCCCCGCCACCTTCGGTTCATCCGGCGACGGCACGAAACGGCCGCCCGGCCCTGTCGTGATGTTGAGGATGAGCTGGGTGTTTTTGACGCGGATACGCTCGACCACGTCGCGGTAATAGCCGAGTTCCATCGACGGCTTTCCGGTGGCGGGATCGCGCACGTGAATATGGACGATGGCCGCGCCAGCCTCCGCCGCGCCGAGGCAGGCATCGGCGATCTGTTCGGGCGTGATCGGCAGATGCGGCGTCTGCTCGGGCGTCGTCAGATTGCCGGTAACAGCACAGGTAATGAAGACTTTTTCGCGGGGATCGCGCATGGGCTGTTCCTTTGCAGCGGCCGCAAATGTCGCGGCCACGAGAAAAATTTCACTTGATCGGCGCCACCGGCAGCTTGGCCTCGCCCTTGGTCATCACAAACGATGCATCGAGCGTGAACCATGGTGGCTTGACGCCGCCAGCGGGCGGGGCGCCGGCATCGTGCCGTTTGAAATCGCCAACCAGCGCGCTCGTCACGCCGAACACGACATCCGACTCCAGGTTCTCGTCATCATCGACGAAGATCTGGGTGACCAGCGTCTTGAAGCCGGGCTTGTAGATCAGGAAGTGCAGATGGGCCGGCCGGTACGGATGCCGCTTCTGGGCACGCAGCATGTCGCCGACCGGACCCGACATCGGCACGGGATAGCCGGCCGGCTTGACCGAACGGAAATTGAAGCGGCCTGCCGCGTCGGTGGTGAACTTGCCGCGCAGGTTCATGTCGGCCTGGCTGTCATCCTGGTTCTCGTAAAGCCCAACCGGTGAGGATTGCCAGACGTCGACCTCGGCGTCCGCAACAGGCTGGCCGCCGGTATCCCGAACGATGGCGGACACAAACAACTCGGGCCCCGGCGTCGCCGAACGCACGATGCTGCCACCATTTGCCGTGCGCGGCGAATTCATCCGCCAGAACGGCCCGAGCAATGCCGCCGCGGTTTCGGTCGGACCACCATTGCCGTTGTTGAGCAGGCAGACCAGCGTCGAAAAGCCGATCGCGTCCGCAAACAGAATGCCTTCGTTGTGACTGTCGTGGGTCGACTGGCCGATCCGGTTCAGGAAATCGATCCCGATGTCATATTCCTGTTCGGTCAGCTTCACCTCGCGCGCAAAGGCGTGCATGTGGCGGACAAAGGCCGCCGCGACCTCGCGCAGCCGTGGATTGGCCGCGCCCTCCATCGCATTCAGCACCACCGGGGTGACGTCCTCGACGGCGTCGATAATGCCGGAGCGCGGCATTGCTTTCTGGTGCATGGCCAACTCCTTACAGCTTGCCCTTTGCGATGGGCGCTTTACGATACGCAAACGATTGCACCCGTGAGTCATTCCGATGCCGCGCCTTCGCGGGACTGCCGCACAACGAGGAGATACGGTGAAGCCGAAGGCGCCGGCCACGCTGAAGCAGATCGCGGCGCTTGCGGGCGTGCATCCCTCGACCGTGTCGCGCGCGCTCGATCCCGACAAGCGCCATCTCGTGACCGACGATGTCGCCCAGCGCGTCGGCGAACTGGCGCGATCCCTCTCCTATCAGCCGAACCGCGTCGCCACGACCTTGAAGACCGGGCGCTCGCGATTGGTCGGCGTGCTGCTGCCCGACATCGCCAATCCCGTGTTCGCGCCGATCCTGAGCGGCATTGCCGAAGCGCTGGCCGCCGATGGCTATGCGCCCATCGTGATCGACGCCGGCAACGACGCCTCGCGTCAGATCGCCTTCGTTGAAAATCTGCTGGTACAACGCGTCGAGGGACTGATCCTCGCGACGGTGTCGTCGGAAGACGATGTCGTGGCGCATTGCGTGCGCCGCGGCCTGCCGGTCGTGCTGGTCAACCGCGCCGAATTCCGCAACCGCGTCTCCTCCGTCGTCTCCGACGACGAGCAGGGAATGCTGATCGCGGTCGATCATCTCGTATCGCTCGGACACCGGCAGATCGGCCATATCGCAGGCCCGCGCAATACCTCGACTGGCGTGCTGCGCAAGGACGGGTTCACCAAGGCAATGGCGCGGCATCGCCTCACCGGACCGAGCGAGGAAGCCGAGCGTTTCACCCGGGACTGCGGCCTTGCACCGGCCCGCAATCTGATCCGCAAGGCCAAGGGCCTCACGGCTGTCGTGGCGTCCAACGACCTGCTCGCGCTTGGCGTGCTCGACGCCCTGCGTGAACTGGGCCTGCGCTGCCCCGAGGACATCTCGGTGGTCGGCCACAACGACATGCCGCTGGTCGACCTGATCTCGCCGCCGCTGACCACCGTTCGCATCGAACACCGCGCGATGGGCCGCGAGGCGGCCGGCCTGCTGCTGAAGGAACTCGGCGCCAAGACGACCGCCAGCAGCCGGCTCGTGCTCAAGCCCGAGCTGATCGTTCGCGGATCGACCAGATCGGTCGCCGATCGACGCCCAAGCCGAATCTAGCTTCGCTGCACTCATCGGATGCCCGCCGCAAACGGGAGCGCGTAGCCGGCCTCGCGCGACAGCCGCGCGACGGATTCAATCAAGCGCTCGCCGAGCAATCTTTGCCTGCCTTCATCGAACAGCAATTTGCCGCCGCGCTTGCGCACAATGCCATCGACGATCACGGTGTCGACATTGCCGGCATGCGACTGCTCCACGACGGAGTAGACGGGATCGTGCACCGGAAACAGATTGAGATCATTCGCGCGCAGCATGATGATGTCGGCCTTCATGCCGGCCTTCAGCGCGCCGATCTCGCGCTCCATCATCAGGCCCCTGGCGCCCGCCGTCGTGACCCAGCGCAGCGCCTCGCGCGAAGGCGGCATCGGCTTGAACAGAGGGCGTTTCAGGTTCTCGATGCGGGCGAACATCAACGCGGCCTGCATCTCGCGCCAGAGATCGCCTGCAATCATCGCTTCCACATCGAGGCCGATCGACGGCGTTTCGCCGAGCGCCAGCACGTTCATCATCGCGGTCGGATGCGGGTAGTCGTGCAGCTCGTTCATATTGGTCGAGGTCACCGAGCAGCCGGCATCGAGCAGGCGCTTCAGCTCGTCGACTTCAAGGTGATTGCAATGGACGAGGTTATGGTCCGGTCCGAGCAGGCCCATCGTCGCCAGCCGATCGTAGCCATCAGGCACGATGGCGTTGCGGCTTGCCTTGGTGACGTGCGAGGACGCGATCAATCCAAGGTCTCGCGCCAGCCGCACATTATGCAGCGAGGCCTCCCAGTCCGCCCAATGCGGCCCGGCAATGCCAAGCCCCAACTTGACCCTGCCCGCTTGTGCAAACCGGCTTCGCATCAAGGCCTCGACGCGCTCGCGCGGATGCGGCCGCGAGGCCGGGAACTGCCCGGGTTTTGCAGGTTCGCGCAGGCCATCGCCGTGGATGTAGAGGGCGCGGATACCGGACTCGATCAACGCATCGACCGACCGCTCGGCCTGCGCCAGTGAGCGGATGTTGTGGGAATAATCGAGCAGCGTGGTCACGCCGCTGTTGAGCTGGTTGAGCGCACCGAACAGCGTGCCGAGGTAATTGTCTTCCGGCTGGAAGCGCGTGGCGATGTCGCCGTAGAAAATCCGGAAATAATCCGGGCCCAGCCATTCGGAGCCGACCGCGCGAAAGCCGGCCTGGAACGTGTGCAGGTGCATGTTGATCAGGCCCGGCATCACGATCATGCCGGTCGCGTCGATTACCTCGTCCGCGGCGTCGGGCAGCCCGGCGCCGATCGCCTCGATACGATCGCCGGCAATCAACAGGTCGACATTGCTTCGCTGGCCGACGGTGTCGTCCATCGCTATCAGCCAGCCGCACTTGATCAATGTGCGCTTCATGGGGGCTAGGCCGCCTGCAACGCAAAATCGCCCTCGCGCATGATGCGCTCGACGGAGGCGACGAGTTCGGTGCGGCGCTGGTTCAACACAGCATCCGGGAACATCCGCTTGCCGTGCCGCTTCCTGATCACGCCATCGATGATGACGGTATCGACATTGCCGGCATGGGCCTGGTCCGTGATCGACAGCAAGGGATCGTGGACCGGGAACAAATTGAGGTCGGTCGCGCGCAGCATCGTGATGTCGGCCTTCTTGCCGGGCGTGAGCGAGCCGATCTGATCCTCGAGACCTATCGCGCGTGCATTGCCGATCGTGGCCCAGGCCAACGCCTCGCGCGACTTGATCGGGATCGTCTGCAGCGGCGGGTTGCCGGCGGCCGCATTGTCGCGCAGCGAGGCCCAGCGCGCATGCAACAGCGCGCCCTGCATTTCCCGGAACATTTCGCCGGTGACGATCGGCTCGACATCGATGCCGATCGAGGGCATGCCGCCATATTTGCGCACGCGCAAGGTCACGGGTTCAGCGACGTGGCCATGCAATTCCGTCAGTACGGTCGCGGTGAAGGAGGCTCCCGCCTCCACAAGCAGCTTGAGTTCCTCGTCATCGATATAATTGCCGTGCACGAGATTGTGGTCGGGGCCCATCAGTCCGGCCTTGGCGAGCTTCGTGTAACCGCCGGGTGCGATCTGGTCGGCAGGCTTGCGCGTCGCATGCGAGGTGGACAGCAGGTTCAATTCGCGCGCAAGCCGAATGTCCTGTTCGGCGACCTCGTAGGTGCCCCAGTGCGGGCCAAGGATCGCCATGGCCAGCGTGACAAGGCGGTCGTCGCTGGCGAAGCGGCCGTTGCGCAGCGCCTCGATGCGATCGCGCGGATGCGGAACATGCGTGTAGGGCAATTCGCCGGGCTTGGTCGGCGGCTTTGCCGTGCCGTGCGCGAATACTGCGCGAATGCCGGATTCCTCGAGCCCATCGACGGAGCGCTCGGCATGCTCCAGCGAGGTCAGGTTATGGCACCAGTCGAGGATGGTGGTGACGCCGCCGTCGATCTGGCCGAGCGCGCCGACGAGATTGCCGACATAATTATCTTCCGGGCCGTAGCGCGTTGCGAGATTGGCATGGATGTTGCGATGATAATCCGGTCCCAGCCATTCCGAACCGATGGCGCGAAGCCCGGCCTGCCAGGTGTGGATGTGAGCATCGATCAGGCCGGGCATCACGATCATGTCGCGCGCGTCGATCGCCTCATCCACCTCGGCATTGAGGTTCTTGCCGACGGCGGCGATGCGGTTGCCTTCGATCAGGACCTGCGCGCCGCGGAAGTCGCCGATGGCGTCGTCCATGGTGACGAGCCAGCCGCACTCGATCAGGGTCCGTTTCATCCTACACTCCCAGCCATTATTTCGCGCGCCAACGATCGACGACACTTCCGATACGATCCTGCGCCTTGGTCAACGCGATGCCGAGGATCGCCAGCAGCAGCAGGATCGCGAACACCTGCCCTGTTTCGAGGACCTGCCCGGCAAGCTGCAGCCGCGCGCCAAGGCCATAGCGCGCCGTCTGCATTTCGGCCGCGACCACCAGGATGATGGAGATGCCGAGCGCAAGCCGCAGGCCGCCAAAGATCGCGGGCACCGCGGCCGGCAGCACCACCTTGCGCTGGATCTGCATCGGCGTGGCGCCGAGATCGCGCGCAGCGAGGATCAGACCCTCGTCGCACTGGCGCACGCCGATGATGGTGTTGATCAGGATCGGAAAGATGCAGCCGAGCGCGGACAGCGCAATCTGGAAGATGTCGCCGGTGCCGAGCCAGATCACCAGCAGCGGCAGCAGCGCGATTTTCGGCACGGGGTAGATGGCGGCAATGAAGATGTCGCAAACCGCATAGATCTGCCGCGACATACCCATCAACAGCCCGAGGCCGATGCCGACGATCGCGGCGACAACGAAGCCGCCGAAGATACGATACAGCGTCAGCATCAAATCATAGGCAAGCTTCTTGTAGACAAAGAGTTCGTAGAGCGTCGTCACCACCAGCGACGGGCGCGGCAGGAACACTTCCGGCACATTGCCGACGCGGACGCCGACCTCCCAGAACACCAGGAACAGCGCGATCGCGACCGGGCCGTACCACCAGGTCTCATCGCGCAGCCGGACATCCGCCGTCTGCATCGGCTTCGATGTTTCGGCTTCGACCTGCACCGATCGTTCGACCTGCGTCATGCCTTGAAACTCATCCTGGCTCTCAGCTCAACATCGACTTGCGCACTTCGTCGCGCAACAGCCCGTAGATTTCCGAGAACAGGTCGCCGAACGCTTTTTGCTTCTGCACCTCGAAACTGCGCGGACGCGGCAGGTCGATATCCAGCGTCGCTGCGACCTTGCCGGGCCGCGCCGTCATCACCACAACGCGGTCGCCGAGGAAGATCGCCTCCTCGATCGAATGGGTGATCAGGATGACGGTCTTGGCGCTCTTCTCGACCAGCTCGGACAATTGCTCCTGCAGATAAAGCCGTGTCTGCGCATCGAGCGCGCCGAAGGGCTCGTCGAGGAACAGAATGTCCGGCGACATCACGATGCCGCGCGCCAATCCCACGCGCTGCTTCATGCCGCCGGAGAGTTGACCCGGATAGTGCTGCTCGAAACCGCCGAGTTCGACGGCCTTGATCGCTGCCGCCGCGTGTTCGCGCCGCTCCGCGACGCCCATGCCCTGCAGTTCAAGTCCAAAGGCGACGTTGTCGATGACGTTGCGCCATGGCAGCAGATTGAACGACTGCCAGACCGTTGCCATCCGCGGCGGCGCGCCGGGTCGCGGCTGTCCCGCACCATCTCCATAGAGAAAGCGCACTGTGCCGTCGGTGGCTTCCACAAGTCCGCGCATGATCAGGAGCAGGGTCGACTTGCCGCAGCCGGAAGGTCCAACGATCGATGTCACCTTGCCGGCAGGAAACTGCACGGAGACGTCGGTGAGCGCCACCGTCGGCGACCGGTTCTTGCTGAGGAACCGGTGCGACAGGCCCTCGATGGAAATGGCCTCGAACTGCATTGGCGGGCGGACTCCGGTCGCAGCGGACTATTTGAACGGATTCTTGTCGGATAGCCGCTGCCAGGCTTCCTTGATCGCACGGTCGTCGAACAGTTCGTTCTCGGGCACCGCCTTGACCAGGAGATCGGTGCGTTCGTGCCAGAATTTCTGTTGCGCCACGATGGAGGCCATGTTCGGAAGGCCATCCAGACCCATGTAGGTCCAGCGCGGCCGCGTCTCGTCGATGACCGAAGCCGCAAGCCCGGTGTTATCGGCGATGATCTTGAGGATTTCAGGATTGCCGGACTTCGCGGCCTCCATGAACTCGATATTGCCCTGCATGATCGCCATCGAGAAGCGCACGGCCGCCGAATGCTGCTCGCGCAGGAATTTTCGGCTTGCCACTGAGCAGGCAAGCACGAAGTCGGGCGCAAGCTCATCGCTCCAGGTCGCGACCTTGGCAATCCCCTTGTTCTGCGCGGCGTAGGCGCCCGGCAAGGGAAGATTGAGAATGTCGATCCGGCCCTGCTGCATCAGCGGCAGGCTGACCTGCGGCGTGAGCCCCCATTGCCAGTCCATGTCGTCGACTTTCAATCCGCTGCGCTCGAGGCCCATGGTGTGGAGATAGTGGGCCACGCTGCCGCGCGAGGAGATGCCGATCTTGCCGCCCTTGGCGAACTTGTAGCCGTCGGCGTTGCGAAAGCCCTTTTCCCACATCTGGTTGGAGACGAGGATCGCATTGGAGCCCCAGCCCGGCGCCTCGCGTCCGCGCTCGAAGAACAGCCGCAGGTCCGAGCCCTTGGCCATCAGGTTGAACAATCCCGCGCTCAGCGTCGCACCGGTGATGTCGAGTTCGCCCGCGACCAACGCGGGCATCGACAGCGAGCCATCGACGTGGCTGGTCGGCACCACATCAAGCTTGAGCTTGTTGAAGTAGCCTTTCGCCTGCGCGATGTAATAAGGGCCCGCGGAAATATAGGGCGCATAGCCCATGCGGATGCGGACCGGCTCCATGAAGTCGGATTGCGCGATCACATAAGGCGCGTGCAGAAGGCCTGCCGTTGTGGCCGCAGTGCCAGCCAGGAATCGACGTCGATTGAGAACGCCCATGTTAGCTCCCCGTTCGATTTTCCTTATTGCAATCGATTGCATAATAGATAATTCGATCACCCTGTCAACATCGCGGGCTTTGCGGTAGCTCAGTAGCGGTCGCTGGTTGAAGCGGCTCGCGCGCGATCGACGCGTGTCGATATGTGACCCGCAGCTCGGCGCCGGCCGTGGCTCAGCGCGGAACCACTGCGGTTGCCTCGATCTCGACGCGCGCGTTCTTCTCGACCAGGCGCACCACCTGGACCAGCGCCATCGCGGGATAATGCGCGCCGAAGATCTCGCGGTAGGCCCGCCCGAGCGCCTTGAGGTTGGCGAGATACTCTTCGATGTCGACGACATACCAGGTCAGGCGCACCAGGTGCTCAGGGCGCGCACCGCCTGCTTCAAGGATCGCCTTGATGTTGTCGAGCGTCTGGCGCACCTGCGCGATGAAGCCGTCGGCGAGCCGCTCCTGTGCGTCCCAGCCGATCACGCCGCCGGTCACGATGATGCGGCCCTCGGCCGCCACGCCGTTGGCGTAGCCTTTCGGCATAGGCCAGCCGCTCGGCTGCAGGATCTGCGTTGCCCTGTCCGCTCCATCCTTTGCGGCCGGCAGCACGGCGAGGGTCGGTGCCTTCTGAGTTGTCACGACGCTATCTCCGTCAAAATCATTCCGCGGCGATGCCGGAAGCCGCATTGCCCGCTTGCGTCATCTGGCGTAACGCGACGCGGCGCAGCTTGCCGGTCTCCGTCTTCGGCAGTTGCGCGATGAACTCGATGGCGCGCGGGTACTTGTAGGGCGCGATCGCCTGCTTGACGTGCTCCTGCAGGGCAGTGACCAGCGCAGCATCAGCCTCGATACCTGGTGCGGTCACGACGTAGGCCTTTACGATCATGCCGCGCGCTTCGTCGGGCACGCCGATCACGCCGCATTCGGCGACCGCCGGGTGGCTCAGCAAAGCGGACTCAACCTCGGGACCGGCGATGTTGTAGCCGGAGGAGACGATCATGTCGTCGGCGCGGGCCACGAACGAGAACCGGCCATCGGCATTGCGGACGAATGCATCGCCGGTGACGTTCCAGCCCTTCTTGACGTAGTTGGCCTGCCTCGCATCGGCGAGATAGCGGCAACCGGTCGGACCGCGCACTGCGAGCTTGCCCACCGTGCCATCGGGTACGTCGTTCATATCATCGTCGACGATCTTCGCCTCATACCCTGCTACGGGGAGCCCGGTCGTTCCCGCGACCGCCTCACCGACGCGGTTGGTGACAAAGATGTGGAGCAGTTCGGTGGCGCCGATGCCATCGAGGATCGGCTTGCCGGTCTTTTTGACCCAGCTCTCGAACACCGGCGCCGGCAGCGTCTCGCCGGCAGAGACCGCAAGGCGAAGCGACGACAAATCAGCCCCCTTGTCCATCGCAGCCATCATCGCGCGATAGGCGGTTGGTGATGTAACGCAGATCGTCGCCTTGTAAGTCTCGATGATCTTGATCATCTCGGGCGGCGAAGCGTTCTCCAGCAGCGTTGCGGTCGCGCCGAAGCGGAGCGGGAAGATTGCCAGGCCGCCAAGACCGAACGTGAAGGCCAGCGGCGGCGAGCCGACGAAAATATCGTCGGGCGTCACCTTCAGCACCTCCTTCGCGTAGCCATCGGCCACGATCAGGAGATCGCGATGAAAGTGCATGGTCGCCTTCGGCTCGCCCGTCGTCCCCGACGTAAAACCGAGCAGCGCAACGTCATCGCGGCCGGTCTTCACCGCCTCGAAACGCACCGACTTGCCCAACGCCACGCGATCGAGCTCGGCGTCGTGGTTCGACGTGCCGTCGAAATTGACGACCTGCTTGAGGAATTTGCTGGTCTTGGCGCAAGCCACCAGTTCGTCGGCGATGCGGCTGTCGGTCAACGCGAGCGCGATTTCGGCCTTGTCGACGATCTTGCTCAGCTCACCCGCGCGCAGCATCGGCATGGTGTTGACGACGACGGCGCCGGCCTTGGTTGCCGCAAGCCAGGCCGCGACCAGCGCCGGGTTGTTGCCGGAGCGGATCAGCACGCGATTTCCGGGCTTGACCCCGTAATTCTCCACCAGCGCATGCGCCAGGCGGTTCGACCAGTCGGACAACTCCTTGTAGGTGCGCTGGCGGCCGTTGCCGATCAGGGCGGTGTGGTCGCCAAAGCCCTTCTCAACCATGCGGTCGGTGAGTTCGACGCCGGCATTGATGTAGTCGGGATATCTGAACTCCGGCCGGTCCAGCAGCAGTTGCGGCCATTGCTCCGACGGCGGCAGGTTCCTGCGCGCGAAATCATCGACATGACCGGATGGGCCAAGAGCGGAGACTGCACCTGACATTTTCCATCACCCTCTTTGTTCAGGGATGAAAGGGCTGACGTCCGGGCGGGACATCAGGCAACGCGATCCGGCAATCATTTTAAGCTTAAAGTAATTGGATGCAAGCTCGGAATCGGGAATTTCCCCTGCGACACTACCGCCCCGCCAGTTCCTTGAGCCGAAGCACCATCGACGAGTTGGGGTCCGCCAGCGGGGCGATCGCCGTAAAATGATTGGCGCCGGCGACCGTGGCGAAGCGCGTGGCAAGTCCACCCTTGCCCCAGCGGTCGACGATGGCGCGGCTCTGCCGGTGATACTCCGCGCTCTCCTTTTCGCCGACCACCGCGTCGAGCGTGCCGTGCGCCGGCGGCGTCCAGGAGATCGGGCTCGCAGCACGTGCCGAACTCTGATCCATCCCGAGCGCCTTGTTGACTGATGTCACCACCAGGGGCACCAGGTCGAACAGCCCGGAAATAGCGTAAGCGGCGCTGACCAATTGCCGGGGCAACGACGGATCAACGTCGGTCCAGTCGGTCGCCAGCATGCAGGCGGCCAGATGCCCGCCGGCGGAGTGCCCGCTGATGACCAGCGTGCGGTCAAGCCGCGCCAGCTCGCGCGTCGCCGTTCGCATTTGTCCAATGATGTCATCCACGCTGACATTGGGGCAGAGATCGTAGCTCGGCACCGCAACCGAAATCCCGTGATGATTAAGCCCCCGCGCGCAATGGCTGAAGGACGATCCGTCGAACGCCTGCCAGTAACCGCCATGGATGAACATGACGATCGGCCCGTTCCCATCGCCTTCGAACAGGTCGATCGTATTTCGCGCACCGGGGCCGTAGGTAATGCTGCGCGGCGGATGCTCGGCGCGATACACCATCGCGTCATTCGACCAGCCGGCCATCAACATGGGATGCTCGGGCACCCGCGCCCGGTTGTTGTACTCGGCTTCATAGTCGACGCCGGCCATTGCTCTACCCCGTGCGACGGCGCGCCGATTTTTGCACCGAGCCTTTTGTCTTGGCGAGCAGGCGCATCAGCTCACGCACGTCCTTTGGCGAGAGATCGCCGAACATATCCGAGATCCAGCCCTGGTGCTCGGCCGCCATGCGGCGAAACTCGGCGCGGCCGCTCTTGGTGAGCCGGATCACCTGCACGCGGCGGTCGGTATCCGAGGTACGGCGATCGAGATGCCCGGACTCGACGAGGCGTTCGACCAGACCCGTCACATTGCCGTTGGAAACCATCATCCGCTTCGAGACGTCGGACAGCGTCATGCCGTCGGGCACCTTGTCGAGCTGCGCCATCAGGTCGAAACGCGGCAGCGTCACGTCGAAACGCTCGCGCAAGCGGCCGCGCACCTCGCCCTCGATCAGGGTCGCGCAAGTCAGAAGCCGAAGCCACAGCCGCAGCTCGTTGCCGTGATCGTCCGGCAGCTCAACGGCCTTGGTTTCGGAATCCAGCGTCATGAGGCATCGTATCCGGAACAAAACGCCCGCCGCAACCGGATTTCTTTAGGCTTCAAGCAATTGGCGCGGCGCTTGCATGGCCGCCGCAGCGCAACGGCAAATGGCGGCGCGCTTTGCTTGCGGTCAGCGTAGCGGTCAGAATAAGCTCCCCGCCCGAGACGGGCCGGCGTGGCATCTGCGCGTAAACCGCCGAGTGAGGAGACGTGATGAGACAACAATTGAAGCTGGCCGGGATGGCCGTTCTCATGAGCATGGTTGCGGGCGCGGCGGCGGCGCAGGAGAAGATCAAGATCGGTGTGATCGTGACGACGTCGGGTCCGGCGGCGGCGCTCGGCGCGCAGGTGCGCGACGGCTTTGCGCTCGCGGTCAAGGATCTCGGCGGCAAGATGGGCGGACGCGAGGTCGAAATCGTCAATGTCGACGACGAGCTCAAGCCCGACGGCGCCGTGGTCAAGGCCAAGGGCCTGCTCGAGCGCGACAAGGTCGATTTCGTGGTGGGCCCGATCTTCTCCAACATCCTGATCGCGATTCACAAGCCCATCACCGAGAACAAGACATTCCTGATCAGCCCGAACGCCGGTCCGTCCAGCTTCGCCGGCAAGGAGTGCAACCCGTTCTTCTATGTCACCTCCTACCAGAACGATCAGGTGCACGAGATCCTCGGCAAGGTGGCGCAGGACCGCGGCTACAAGCGCATGTACCTGATGGTGCCGAACTATCAGGCCGGGCGCGACTCCGTCGCCGGCTTCAAGCTCGACTTCAAGGGCGAGATCGTCGAAGAGACCTACATGCCGCTCAACACGATCGACTTCCAGACCGAGCTGACCAAGATCAATTCGGTCAAGCCCGATGCCGTGTTCACCTTCATGCCGGGCGGGCTCGGCGTGAACCTCGTCAAGCAGTATCGCCAGGCAGGCCTTGCCGATCGCATTCCGGTGCTCTCCGCCTTCACCGTCGATGAATCCACCCTGCCCGCGCAACAGGATGCGGCGGTCGGCATGTTCGGCGGCGCCAACTGGGCGCCCAATCTCGACAACCCGCAGAGCAAGAAGTTCGTCGCAAGCTATGAGGCCGCCTACAACAGCGTGCCCGGCACCTACGCCATGCAGGGCTACGACACCGCGATCCTGATCGACAGCGCCGTGCGCGCGGTGAAGGGGGATCTCTCCAACAAGCCGGCGGTGGCCGCCGCGCTGAAAAAGGCCGACTTCACCTCGCTGCGTGGCGGCTTCAAGTTCAACAGCAACGGCTATCCGATCCAGAACTTCTATCTGACCAAGGTCGCCAAGCGGCCGGACGGCAAGTTCCAGACCGAAATCGTCGAGAAGGTGTTTGAGAATTATGGCGACAGCTACGCCAAGGACTGCAAACCGAGCAACTAGAACAGTATCCAGAGTGAGGAAGGACATACGCCCATGAAGGACGAGATCGCGGGCATCACCCGCGCCAATGACGGCATTCAGGGAATCAGCTGGAGCATCCTGGGCCAGACCTACGTGCCGAAGAGCCGCAGCGAGCACTCTTTCTCCTGGCACGCGACCTTCCCCGTCGGCACATTCGTGCCGCCGCACATCCATCCCGACCAGGATGAATATCTCTACATCCTCGAAGGCCGGCTCGACTTCATGCTCGACGGCGCCGACGAGTTCGCCACCGCCGGCGATCTGGTGCGGCTGCCGATGGGCAAGCCGCACGGGATCTTCAACAAGACGCAGCAGACCGCAAAGACGCTGTTCTGGGTGTCGCCGACGCGCCGGCTCTACGACCTGTTCTGGGCGATCCACAACATGAAGCAGCAGAACCCGGACGACGTGGTCAAGCTCGCCGCCGAGCACAACATCCACTTCCTGCCGCCACCTCCCGGCTAGCATTCACTTTCCTACCCTCATCCTGAGGAGCTTGCGCAAGCAAGCGTCACGAAGGATGCAGGCCCGACTGTGGCCTCATGGTTCGAGACGGCGCTTTGCGCCTCCTCACCATGAGGGTCATCATCAGGGCTGGCGCGCCACGACGCGCGCGGCAAAGCCGGCCTTGGCCGCATAGCCGCGCACGATTGCCTCGCGCGAGGGATAGTCGAGAACGCTCTCGACATCGGCAAACCCTTGCGGGGCGAGTTGCTCGACGGCGTCGATCACGCTCTCCGGCCCGCCGCGGCGGTTGGAGGCGACGATGTCGGCGGTCATCGGCAGGCGCTGCTTCTCGTATGCCGCCAGCGCCTGGCGCGGATGCTCCGCGCGCGCCAGCATGTCGGCGAGACAACGCGCATCGAGAATGGCCTGCGAGGCGCCGTTGGAGCCGACCGGATACATCGGATGCGCGGCATCGCCGAGCAGCGTGACGCGGCCGCTCGACCAGTACGGCAGCGGGTCGCGATCGCAGCAGGGATATTCCCAAAACTCCGGCGTCGCATTCACGAGTGCCTGGAAATCGACCTGCGGGATCTTGAAGCCCGCGACATGCGGCATCAGCTCTTCGCGTCTGCCGAGATTGGACCAGTCCTCGCGGCGTGGCGGCGGCGCCGAGCCGTCGCCGATCTTGACCAGCACCGCCCAGTTGGTGAGCCGCGTCGCCGGGCTCGAGCCTTCTGCGATCGGATACACCACGGCTTTGGCATTCAAGCCGCCCGCGATGATCATGGAGCGCCCGGTCAAAAACGCCGGCCAGTCGCGCGCACCGCGCCACAGCATCAAGCCGTTCCAGCACGGCGGCCCTTCATCGGGAAACAGCGTCTGGCGCACTTTGGAATGGATGCCGTCGGCGCCGATCAGGATGTCGCCGCGCGCAGTGTGGACATGCGCACCGCTGCGATCGAAGAAGAACGCGTTGACGCCACCTTCGTCCTGGCTGAACGAATTGAGCCGGCAGCCGGTGCGGATCGCATCCGACCCCAGCCGCTCGATCACGGCCTGATGGATGACGCTCTGCAACCGCCCGCGGTGAATCGAAAACTGCGGCACGTCATGGCCGGCATCGAGGCCGCGCTTTTCGTGCCAGACCTGCTGGCCGTGGCGCGTCAGATAAAACAGCTCGAAGGTGCGGATTGCGGCGGCATCGAGCTTGTCGAGCAGGCCGAGACCAGCAAGTTCGCGGATCGCATGCGGCAGCGTGTTGATGCCGACGCCGAGCTCGCGAATGGTGTCGGATTGTTCGTACAGTTCGCACTCGATGCCGCGCGAACGCAGCATCAGCGCGGCGGTCAAGCCGCCAATTCCGCCACCGACGATAATCGCCTTCATCGCCCGTTACTCCACACAACTCTCTTTACTCAAACTCGCCCCGCTTGCGGGGAGAGGTCGGATCGCGCTTGCGATCCCGGTGAGGGGGTACCGCGCTCACCGCGTACTCATTCGCGGATAGAAGCCCCTCACCCCAGCCCTCTCCCCGCGAAGAGCGGGGCGAGGGAGTGGATAAAGGGTGCCACGGTCCTTTACTCCGCTGCAAGCGGCTTTGCCCCCTCTGCCTTCAGCTCGACCCGGGTCTTGGGTTTAGCCTTAACCTTAAGCTCCTCAAAGTCCTGCCGATCGCGCACGCTATTGCGGAAAATCTGCTCCTTGCCGGGCAGATATTGCGGCGGGCAGAAGATGTCATCGGCGCCGTACCAGGCCGCCGCCTTCATGGTGAACGACGGATCGGTCAGATGCGGCCGGCCGAGCGCGACGAGATCGGCGCGACCCGCGGCGAGGATGGTGTTGATCTGGTCGGCAGTCGTGATGTTGCCGACGCACATGGTCGCCACCCGCGCCTCATTGCGCACCTGATCGGAGAACGGCGTCTGGAACATGCGGCCATAAACCGGCTGCGCGTCGCGCACGGTCTGGCCGGTCGAGACGTCGACGAGGTCGACGCCGGCCTCGGCAAAGCCCCGCGCGATGACCACAGCATCGTCACCGGTGATGCCGCCCTCGGCCCAATCAGTCGCGGAGATGCGCACCGACATCGGCTTGTGCGCCGGCCATGCCGCCCGCATAGCTGCAAAGACTTCGAGCGGGAAGCGCAGGCGATTCTGCAACGACCCGCCATACTCATCGGTGCGATGATTGGTCAGCGGCGAGATGAAGCTTGCGAGCAGATAGCCGTGGGCGCAGTGCAGCTCAAGCATGTCGAAGCCGCAACGTTCGCCCCGCACGACGGCCGCGACGAATTCGGCCTTGATCCTGTTCATGGCGGCGCGATCGAGTTCGCGAGGCACCTGGCTGTCCGGGAAATAGGGAATGGGCGAGGCCGACACGACGTCCCAGGCGCCCTTGTCGAGCGGCCGGTCCATGCCGTCCCACATCAGTTTAGTCGCGCCCTTGCGGCCGGCGTGACCAAGCTGCAGGCCAATTTTTGCTGCCGAATTGGCATGGACGAAATCGACGATGCGACGCCACGAGGCTTCCTGCTCGTCGGTCCACAGCCCTGCACAGCCCTCCGTGATGCGCGCGTCGCGTCCCACGCACACCATCTCGGTGAAGACGAGGCCGGCGCCGCCGATGGCGCGCGAGCCGTAATGCACAAGATGGAAATCGCCGGGCACGCCCTCCTTCGCCGAGTACATGCACATCGGCGAGACCACGGCACGATTGGCGAGTATCATCTCGCGCAGCCGCAGCGGCTGGAACATCGGCGCGACCCGCTTTTCCACATCGACGTCAAACCCCTTGGCGCGCACCTGACGCGCAAAGGCCTTGTCGGTCTCAGCGACGAAATCGGGCGCTCGAAGATTGAGGTTGTCGTAGGTGATCGCCTTGGAGCGCGTCATCACGCCAAAGGCGAACTGCACGGGATCGAATTCCCAGAAGCGGTCGACATGCTCGAACCACACCAGCGACACGTCGGCCGCATGCTGGGTCTTTTCGACTTCCTCGCGCCGGCCGTGTTCGTACTGATGCAGCGCCGCCGCCACGTTCGGGGCGCGCTTCATGGCTTCCGACAGCGCGATTGCGTCTTCCATCGCAAGCTTGGTGCCGGAGCCGATCGAGAAATGCGCGGTTGCCTTGGCATCGCCGAGCAGCACCATGTTGTCCTTGACCCAGCGCTGGCTGCGGATCATCGGGAAATTGCGCCACATCGAGCGGTTGATCATCAGCGGGTGGCCGTCGAGGAACCAGCCAAAGATCCCGGCCATGCGATCGGCCGACTCGCGCTCGCCAAGACCCGTCAGGCCGGCGCGCGCAAAGGTCTCGGGATCGGTCTCAAAGATCCATGTCGAGCGGCCGGCCTCGTACTGATAGGCATGCGCGATGAACGGACCCCACTCCGTCTCCTGGAAGATGAAGGTGAAGGCATCGAGCGGCTTGGTCGATCCCATCCAGGCAAACACGTTAGAGCGGAGATCGACCTCGGGCGCGAAATGATCGGCATATTTTTCGCGGAAGCGGCTGTTGATGCCATCAGCCAGCACGACGAGGTCGGCGCCGGCAATCCTGACATCGCTGTCGTCGGCAATGTCGGTTTCGAAGTGGAGGGCCACGCCGAGTTCGCGGGCGCGCTCCTGCAACAGCATCAACAGCGTGCGCCGCGAGCAGCCGCAAAAGCCGTTGCCGCCGACCTTGTGCACGCTGCCGCGGAAGTGCACGGCAATATCGTCCCAATAGGCGAATTCCTGGGTAATGCGCCGGTAGCTCGGCGGATCATAGGTCTCGAAATTGTCGAGCGTGGCATCGGAGAACACCACGCCGAAGCCAAAGGTGTCGTCGGCGCGATTGCGCTCGTAGACGGCAACCTCGGCCTCCGGCCGCTGCTTCTTCAACAGGATCGCGGCGTAGAGACCGGCCGGTCCACCACCGATAATCGCGATCTTCATGACGACCTCCGTCGCAAGGGTCCTGCTGCCGGATTACGGAGATATTTTAAGCTTAAAGTAATTATGAGACAAGCCCGTTCTCCCAAAATTCCGGTATCTCTATTCGTCATTGCGAGCGGAGCGAAGCAATCCATCTATCCGCCCGTTGCAAGTATGGATTGCTTCGTCGCTTCGCTCCTCGCAATGACGGTCCGTTGTCACCCCGCACCTAGTTTCCCTGGAAAATCGGCCGGGTCTTGTTGGAAAACGCCTCGAAGGCGCGGCCGAAATCGGCCGTGGTCATGCACAAGGCCTGCGCCACCGCTTCGGCCTCGATTGCTTCCTCGATCGACATCGCCCATTCCATGGCGAGCATACGCTTGGTCATGGTGTTGGCGAAAGTCGGGCCATCAGCGATCTGGCGGGCGAGATGCTGCGCCTGCGGCAGGATATGTTCCGGGGTGACCATGCGGCTGAAGAAACCCCAGCGCTCGCCTTCGTCAGCGGTCATGAAGCGGCCGGTGTAGAGCAATTCCGAGGCGCGCGACTGACCGATGATGCGCGGCAGGATGGCGCAGGCGCCCATGTCGCAACCGGCGAGGCCCACCTTGTTGAAGAGGAAGGCGACCTTGGCGCCTGTCGCCGCAAGCCTGAGGTCGGACGCCATCGCAACGATCGCACCCGCGCCGGCACAAATGCCTTCCACAGCGGCGACAATCGGCTGCGGGCAAGCGCGCATCGCCTTGACGAGATCGCCGGTCATCCGCGTGAACGCCGTCAGCCCCTTGGTGTCCATCTTGATCAAGGGACCGATAATCTCGAACACGTCGCCGCCGGACGAAAAATTGCCGCCGGCGCCGGTCACCACGATCACCTTGACGGCGTCATCGAAGGCGCAGGCGCGGAAGAAATCGGTGAGCTCGCGATAGCTCTCGAAGGTCAACGGATTCTTCCGCTCCGGGCGGTTCAGCGTCACCGTGGCAACGCCGTCGACCACCGCAAGCAGGAAATGCTTCGGCGAATAATCCGCAAGCGGCACGGTCACGGGGTTGGCTGGTCTGCTCATGGGATCTCCCTTGCGTCTCTTGTTCTGTTGCGTGCCGCGCGGCGCGGCCTCAAATCTCGCCGCCGGCCACCGCAATCGTCTGGCCAGTGATGGCGCTTGCGCCCTCGCCGCACAGCCACGCCACGGTGTCGGCCACTTCCTGCGGCGTGACAAGGCGGCCCTGCGGATTGTGCTTTGCCAGTTCCGCCACCGCCTGCTCGCGGCTGCGGCCGGTCTTCTGCATGATGTTATCGATGCTGCCGGCCACCAGATCGGTGTCGGTGAAGCCGGGGCAGACGGCGTTGACGGTGATGCGGGTCGAGGCCAGTTCCAGCGCCAGCGAGCGCACGAGGCCGACCACGGCGTGCTTGGCCGCGGCATAGGCGCTGACATAGGCGTAGCCTTTGAGCCCCGCGGTTGAGGCGATCGCAATGATGCGGCCGCGCGGGCGCGTTCGCATCGAAGGCAACGCGGCGTGGATCGCATGGACGGTGCCCATGAAGTTGATGTCCATCATGCGGGCAAACAGCGCGGCGTCCGATTTGGCGAACGGTGCGGATTCGGCGGCGCCTGCGTTGGCGATGAGGATGTCGATCGGCTGGCGCTCGGCAGCACGGGTGATCGCCGCGCGGATGGAGGCTTGATCGGCGACATCGGCCGTCTCGGCAAAATGCGCATCGCCCGCGGCGACCGCCTGCTCAAGGACGGCGCGCGTCCGGCCGAGGATCGTCACCGTCACGCCGCTCCGCGCCAGCGTTGCCGCAATCGCCCGGCCGATACCACGGCCACCGCCGGTGATCAGCGCGTGGGTTGCGTGCGGAGTTGGAGGCATGCGGTATCCTTCGCGATCGGAGAGGGGAAATATATTTTAGACTTAAAGCTTTTGCAAATTGCAGCGTTGCGACGCGAGATATCTCACCTCGCTCCACTGTCGTCCCGGCGTAGGCCGGGACCCATAACCACAGGGTTGCGTTGTCGAGCAAGCTGGAGCTCCAGCTATTTCCAACAACAGCGCCCTGTGGTTATGGGTCCCGGATCGCGCTCGCTACGCTCGCTTGTCCGGGACGACAGTGGAATTTGCCGACAGCGGAGGGCATTCCCGCGGCATGATTTTGCCCGAGGCTTGCATCTCGTTGTCCCCCAAGGAAACAGAGGGCGCAGGGAAAGCCGGGCGCCAGCCGCGCCCACAGCCTCGCGTGCGAAAAATAGAGAGCACACGAGCATAGTCACTACAGGTTCAGCCAGACATCACCGGCTTTCCCCGCGCAATGGTTGGAACAGCTTCCTTCGTGCTCTCCCCGGTGAAGCGGCGTTTTTTGCCACCGTCGCCTGCGGGACACTTGCCCTGCAAGCTTGACGCCACGGTCGCGGCGCCAGGACCACACGACTTTGCCGTACGCGGCCGGCGATTTCGTCCGGCGAGCGAACTCGCCTGACGCCGGCAGCGTCCATCGCATCCCCTGCCCTACGTTCCGTGACGATCGCGAAGCGCCCCTCAAAGTGGGCACGGGACGAGGCGGAATCTACTTCTGATTTTCATAATTGTCAAGAGCCGCCTGCGACATCGGCGACCCGGCTCGCCCGATCCCCGGGTTTGACTTGTTATAACATTTGACCCAATGTCTTGACTTAACCGGTCAAAGCCGGATCCCGCGAACTGCCACGGGAATAAAGCCAAGGGACCTATCAAGGGAGGACAGCACATGAAGTCATTCACGAGACGGACGTTCCTCAAAACCAGCACGGCGGCCGCCGCCCTGATCGGAACCGGCCCCGCATTGCTGGGTCAGGCTGCCGCGCAAAACGCCGACCTCGCACCTTACAAATCGGCGAAGATCGACTGGCAGCAGGCCACCGGCGAGACCATCACGGTGGCCGTGATCCCGGCGAGCTATTTCGAAAACCTCATTACCCTGGCGCCGCAGTTCAAGGACCTGACCGGCATCGACGTGCGCTTTGAAAAGATCCCGCCGGCGCAGATCCGCCAGAAGTGCGTACTCGACCTCACCTCGAAGACCGCGACCTATGCGACGCACGCGGCGGACCCGATGTACTATTCGCTCTACGCTGCGAACAAATGGGTCGAGCCGCTCGACACGTATCTCGCCGACAAATCGCTGACCGACGCGGACTGGTTCAAGTTCGACGACATCATCCCCGCCTGGCGCAGCGCCGACAGCGTCGACGGCAAGCTCTACGGCGTGCCCTACGATGGCGAAGTCACGATCCAGGTCTATCGCAAGGACCTCTACGACGCGAAGGGCCTCAAGCCCGCCGACACGCTGGAAGCGTATGTGTCGAACGCCGCCGCGCTCAACAATCCCAATGATCGCATCTGGGGCTGCGCGCTGCGCGGCGTCGCCGGCGCCGGGCAGAACATGTACATCTACCCGTCGATCTTCCGCGAGTTCGGTGGCAACTGGATGAAGGACGGCAAGCTCACCGTCAACGGCCCCGAGGCCGAAGCCGCCCTCGCCTGGTATGTCGACGTGATGCGCAAATATGCACCCGCGGCGGCTGCGAACTGGAACTGGCCCGACATTGCCGATGCCTTCTCGCAAGGCACCGTGGCGAATTACATCGACGCGCATTCCTCGGCCACCGTCGTCAACAATCCGGAAAAGTCCAAGGTGATCGGCAAGATCGCCTATGCCCGCTGGCCGAAGGGCCCGTCCGGCAAGCGCGTCACCTCGATCTGGAACTGGGGTTTTCCGATCAACGCTGCGCTCTCCGAGAAGAAGAAGAAGGCCACCTGGCTGTTCATCCAGTGGGCCGCCAGCGCCGAAACCCAGGCCCGCACCGCGCACCGCTTTGCGGGGCCGACCAAACGCTCGGGCGTCAACCGCACCTCGATCTGGCGCGACCCTGACTACGTCAAGCTGATGAACGGTTTTGGCGAGAACTTCGTCGAGACCACCATGCAGGCGCTGCAGAGCGACACCGACGTCGATTGGCGTCCGCGCGTGCCGCAATGGCCTGCGATCGGCGACACCATGGCGACCGCGATCCAGTCCGCGCTGTCGGGCCAGGCCACGGTGAAGGCCGCGCTCGACGACGCACAGAAGCGCATCGAGCCGATGATGCGCGGCTGATCTCGCGGCCCGATCGATGGCCCCCGTGGCGACAGCAACGACAGACCACGCGACCGCAATCGCCGCAAGCGATTACGGCCGCGTGCTGGCGCAGCGCGAGCGGCGTTTTGCAACGCTGTTGCTGGCGCCGGCATTCTTTGCGCTGCTTGCGACCACGACCTTCCCGCTGTTCTTCCTGGTCTGGACCAGCGCGTTCCGCATGGATCTGGCGATGCCGTTCGCCAACGGCTTTGTCGGGTTCGAAAACTACCGCGTGCTGTTGAGCGACGAACGCTTCTGGTCGTCGCTCGTCATCAGCCTCGTCTACACGGGCTCGACCGTGGTGCTGCAGGTCGTCATTGGCCTTGCGCTGGCGCTGCTCGTGATGGACATGAAGCGCGGCCAGGGATGGTTCCGCGTCATTGCGATCCTGCCGGTGGTGCTCTCGCCCGCCGTGGTCGGCATGATCTGGCGCACCTTCATGCTGGCGCCGGAATTCGGCATCATCGATTTCCTCGCCATCAATGCCGGCCTCGGCAGCAAGAACTGGCTCGGCGATCCCTTCCTCGCCATGGTTTCCGTCATCGCGATTCACACCTGGCAGTGGACGCCGTTCGCCTTCATGGTGCTGCTCGCTTCGCTCGCCGCACTGCCAGAAGATATTTACGAGGCGGCGCGGCTTGATCGCGCCACCGCCTGGCAGCGTTTTCGCCGCATCACGCTGCCCTTGTTGCGGCCAGCGATCGTCATGGTGGTCATCATGCGCACCATGGTGGCGCTGACGGCGTTTGCCGCGATCTTCACGGTGACCGCGGGCGGTCCGGGCACCGCGACCGAAATTCTCAATCTTTACGCCTACCGAAAATCCTTCACGGAGTTGTCGATCGGCTATGGCTCGGCGCTCGCGGTGGCGCTCCTGATCGTCACCATCCTGATTTCGGCCGTGCTTTTTGCGATGCGGAGGGCGAAATGACCGCCCGGCGCATCCGCAACGTCGCGTTGCTGGCGATTTCAATCGTATTTCTGCTGGCATGGGCGTTCCCGATCCTGTGGAGCGTGCTCAACTCGTTCAAGACCGACCCGGATGTGCTGGCCTATCCGCCGAAACTGATATTTTCGCCGACGCTTGCGGCCTATCGCGACGTGCTGCTCGGCTCCGGCTCGATGCTGCCCAATCTCGTCTCCAGCGTCGTGATCTCGGTCGGCACCACCATCGTCACCATGCTGATGGCGGTGCCGGCGGCCTATGCGCTGGCACGGCTGCGCTTTCGCGCCAAGAAGTTCGCCGGCTTCTATGTGCTGGCGACCCAGATGCTGCCGCCGGTCGGCATCATCATCCCCTACTTCCTGGTGCTGCGGAACATCGGCTGGATCGACACCTATCAAGGCATCATCATCATCTACCTCTCCTTCTCGCTGCCCTTCGCGATCTGGCTGCTGGTTTCCTATTTCGAGGACATTCCGTTCGAGATGGAGGAAGCCGCCTACCTCGACGGCGCAAGCCGGCTGCGCACCTTGTGGCGGATCATCATCCCGCAAGTGCGCGGCGGTATCGCTGTCACCGTCGTGTTCGTGTTCCTCAATGCCTGGAACGAGTTCCTGTTCGCGGTGGTTCTGAGCGGCAATACCGTGCGGCCGGTGACGGTCGCGATGTTCAACTTCGTCTCGGTTGAGCAGACGCTGTGGGCGAAACTCGCCGCGGTCTCGGTGCTCGCCATGCTGCCCGTGGTCGTGCTCGGCGTGATTGCGCAGAAACATATCGTCAAGGGCCTGACCGTCGGCGCCGTCAAGGGCGGAGGACGCCGATGAGCGGCGGCGGCGAAGTGCGCTTCCAGGATATCGTCAAGATGCACGGCGAATTCGCCGCGCTGAAGGGCGTCAATTTCGAGATCAGGCCCGGCGAGTTCTTTGCGCTGCTCGGCCCCTCCGGGTCCGGCAAGAGCACGACATTGCGGATTCTCGCCGGGCTCGATGCGCCGACCGCAGGCCGCGTGTTCATCGACGGCAAGGACGTGACTGCGGTCGATGCGCGGGACCGCGACATCGCCATGGTGTTCCAGAGCTATGCGCTTTATCCGCACATGACGGTCGCCGAAAACATCGCCTTCCCGCTCGAGATGAGCAATCTGCCGAAGAAGGAGATCGAGCCGGCGGTTCGCGAGGCCGCACGCAAGGTCAAGATCGACCACCTGCTCGACCGCAAGCCCGGGCAGTTGTCAGGGGGGCAGCAGCAGCGTTGCGCACTGGCGCGGGCCATCGTGCGCAAGGCGCGCCTGTTCCTGCTCGACGAGCCGCTCTCCAATCTCGATGCCAAGCTTCGCATCGAGACACGCGCCGAACTGAAGAAACTTCAGCGCTCACTCGGCGTCACCGCCGTCTATGTCACCCACGACCAGGAAGAGGCCATGACCCTGGCCGACCGCATGGCGGTGTTCATGGCCGGCGAGATCCAGCAGGTCGGCACACCAGCGGAAGTTTTCGCGCGGCCGAATTCGATCGACATCGCGGGCTTCATCGGCAACCCGCCGATGAACCTGGTCCCTGCCCGCTTCGCCAATGGCAGCATCACGATCGCGGGCCACGTGCTGAAGACGACGCTGCAGGATGCCGGCGAGCGCGACGTCATCGCCGGCATCCGCCCCGGCGCGCTGCGGCTGGTACCCGACGGGCTGAAGGCGCGGGTCGAACTGATCGAGGATCTCGGCGACACCGCCGTGCTCGATCTCGACTGCGCGGGGACTGCGATGCGCGTGCGCGTCAATCATGAAGACCTCCCGCGCGAGGGCGACATGATCGCCGTCACCGCGCGGGCGCAGGACATCCATCTTTTCGATCCCGTGACCCGCAAGCGGCTTTGACATCATGATTGCACGTGCGCGCAAGAAAACGATTGGCATCGCCGAGGCCGCATCCGGGGCCGCGGGATCGTTGCCGCTGCACATCCAGATCCGCGAATCGATCCGCCGCCAGGTGAAAGACGGCGAACTGATCGACAAGTCCGGGCGGCTGATGACGGAAGCCGAACTCGGACGTCATTTCGGCGTCAGCCGCATCACCATCCGCAACGCGATCTCGCCGCTGGTCGCCGAGGGCATGTTCGCGCGCTCGCGTGGACGCGGCACCTTCCTGCGCTCGAACCAACCGGAGAACTGGGTCGGCCGGCTGATGGGCTTTTCGGAGACCATTCGCGATGCCGGCTACCAGGCGGGCGCGAAGGTGCTGCAGCAGGGCATGACCAACCGGCACGATGCCGAGGTGCGCGGCCAGCTCAGGGAGCGCGCGGTGTGGCAGCTCAGGCGGCTGCGCTTTGCCGACGACACGCCGATCGCGATCGAGCACGCCTTCTATCCGCCCGACATCGGGCTTGAGCTGGAGAAGCGCGATCTGACCTCGATCATCATGTACAGCGTGTTCGAGGACGAGCTCGGTCACACCATCAAGGAAGCGAGCCAGACCATCAGCGCCTCGCTCGCCGATGCGCCGTCCGCCAAGCTGCTCGGCATCAAGGCGGGCAGTCCTTTGCTCGCCATCGAACGCCTCACGCTCGGCACCGACGGGCGGCCGCTCGAATTGCTGCGCTCCATTTATCTGCCCGACTATTTCCGCCTCAGCATCAGCCTGACGCGGCGGCATTCCTGATCATTTCGCGACGCGAGCCCGGAAGGACGAAGAACCATGGCAAATGGCAAAGGCGAAAGCCCCAACATCCTGCTCATCCTCAATGACGACATGGGCTTTTCCGACATCGGCTGTTACGGCGGCGAGATCGAGACGCCGAACCTCGATCGTCTCGCGGCCAATGGCCTGCGCTACTCGCAATTCTACAACACCGCACGCTGCAGCCCGTCGCGCGCCTCATTGCTGACGGGCCTGCATCCGCACCAGACCGGCATCGGTATCCTTACCTACAGCAACGGGCCGGAGGGCTATGCGGGCAATCTCAACAAGAGCTGCGTCACCATTGCCGAAGCGCTGAAGTCGAAGAAGTACAAGAGCTACCTCAGCGGCAAGTGGCACATTGCCTCCAACCTGACCGAGCCGACCGACGCCTGGCCGATGCAGCGCGGTTTCGATTATTTCTACGGCACCATCATCGGCGCCGGCAGCTTCTACAATCCGAACACGCTGACCCGCGGCAACGACAATATCGAGCACGAGGCCGAGAAGGACCCATCATTCTTCTATACCGATGCGATCAGCGACCAGGCCGCGGCCTTTGTCCGCCAGCACAAGAAGGACCACGCCGACAAGCCGTTCTTCCAGTATGTCGCCTACACCGCGCCGCACTGGCCGTTGCATGCGCATGACGAGGACATTGCCAAGTACAAGGGCCGCTTCGATGCGGGCTGGGATCGCCTGCGCGAACAACGCCTGCAGCGCCTGGTCGACGACGGCATCATCCATCCGAACTGGCAGCTCACCGACCGCGACCCGACCCAGCCGCCGTTCACCGAGGCGGAGCATCGCGCATGGACCTTGCGCTGCATGGAGGTCTATGCCGCGCAGATCGACCGCATGGATCAGGGCATCGGCCGCATCCTCACGGCACTCGAGGAAACCGGCCAGATGGAGAACACGCTGATCATCTTCCTGTCCGACAACGGCGCCTGCGCCGAGGACATTCCGCAAGGCGTCACCGCGAAGGAGCTGGTCGATCAGCTCATGATTGCGAAAGCGAAGACGCGCAAGGGCGAGCCGGTGAAGTTCGGCAACGATCCGACCCTGATGCCCGGCGGCGAGGACACCTATCAGAGCTATGGCACCGCGTGGGCCAATCTGTCGAACACGCCGTTCCGGCTCTACAAGCACTGGATCCATGAGGGCGGCATCGCGACGCCCTTCATCGTGCACTGGCCGCGCGGCATCAAGGAACGCGGCGGCCTGCGCCACAATCCAAGCCAGTTGCCGGACGTGATGGCGACGATCCTCGATGTCAGCGGGGCGACCTATCCCAAGGAGTATAACGGCAACGCCATCCTGCCGCTGGAGGGCGAGAGCCTGGTGCCGTCGTTTGCGTCAGCCTATGGCGGGCGCGGTCCGCTGTTCTGGGAGCACGAGGGCAACGCGGCCGTGCGCATCGGCAAGTGGAAACTGGTGCGGAAATATCCTGAGAATTGGGAGCTCTACGACATGGAGCTCGACCGCACCGAGATGCACGACGTTGCCGCGCAGCATCCGGAGCGCGTCCGCGATATGCTCGAACAGTATCAGCGCTGGGCCAATCGCTGCGGCGTCATCCCGCGCGAGAAGATTCTGGCGCTGATGGAAGCCCAGGGCGAGACGGCGTTCTGGGAAGAAGAGAAGCAGAAGTAACCGCGCTCGCGGGAATGGATGCCGATGACCGACGGAGATCGTCGCTGTTGTGCGCAAGGCCGCGCCGGATCCGCGGCGGACGCAGCCGATGCGGCAGCTGTGGCGATCGCGCCGAGCGCGGTGCCGATCGCGCGGCGCTGGAGCTCCCTGATCGGCGGATCGTTTCTGATGGGCTCGGACGACCGGCGCTTTCCCGATGACGGCGAAGGGCCGGTGCGCGAGGTCACGCTCACCAGCTTCGCCATCGCCTGCCATGCCGTGAGCAATCTGCAATTCGGCGATTTCGTTCGGGCGACCGGCTACACGACCGATGCCGAGCGATACGGCTGGAGCTTCGTGTTCGAGGGACTCTTGTCTGACGAGGCAAGGCGCGCGGGCGGACATCGCGCGGCCGAGACGCCGTGGTGGGTGGCGACGCCGCACGCCTGGTGGGCCCAGCCCGAGGGCGCGCACAGCACGATCCTTGAACGCCTCGATCATCCCGTCGTGCATGTGTCATGGAATGATGCGCGCGCCTATTGCCAGTGGTCGGGCACGCGCCTTCCGAGCGAGGCCGAATGGGAAATGGCCGCGCGCGGCGGGTTGAAGCAGGCGATCTTTCCGTGGGGAGATGAGCTGACGCCGCGTGGCGCGCATCGCTGCAACATCTGGCAGGGCAACTTTCCGGATCGCAACACCGCCGATGACGGTTTTGCCGGCACCGCGCCGGTACATGCGTTCGAGGCCAACGGCTACGGTCTGTTCAACGTATCCGGCAATGTCTGGGAGTGGTGCGCGGATACATTCTCGCCGCGCTATCACGAGATCACGGCGGCGGACAATCCGCTGCACGATGCCCCGGCGCCGCATCGATCGCTGCGCGGCGGCTCGTTCCTGTGCCACGATTCCTACTGCAATCGCTACCGCGTCGCCGCGCGCAGTTCGAACACGGCGGACAGTTCCGCCAGCAATATCGGCTTCCGCGTCGTGCGATCGGCGGCGCCCTAGCCGCTCAGCCTTCCGCCGCCTCGCGCTCCATGTCGCGACCCGAAAGGTCCTCGCCCTGCATGTTGGCGTAGTCGCGCGCCATCTCCCGCATCAGGAATTTGGCGGGCACGTCGTAATAGGCGCCGCGGTCGTTGACATATTGCATGTAGGTGCGGCCCTCGCCGTCGAAGGCGTGCAGCAGCGCATCGCCATGCCCGTCAAAATCGAGCGGGGCGACGCCGACCTTGGCGCAGAGCGAAGCGTTGAAAGTGGGCGTTGCCTTGCGCCAGGCGCCGTCGACATACACTTCGGTAAAGCCGTGCCAGGTGAACAAATCGGTGCCCATGCTCTGGCGCAGCTTTTCGGTGGTCAGATGATTGCGCACATCGGCAAAGCCGACGCGGGCGGCGATGCCGTGGACGCGGCAGGCCGCCGCATAGAGCGAGGCCTTGCCGACGCAATAGCCGACGCCGGCTGCCAGCACGCTGGACGCACGAAACGTCTCGGCCTCGCGCATGTTGACGTAGGGGTTATAGCGGATGCCGTCGCGCACGGCCTTGTAGAGCACGCTCGCTTTCTCGCGGTCGGTGGCACCGGCCGGTGCTGCGGAGCGCGCAAACGCCGCAACAGTGGGATGATCGCTGTCGATATATTCAGCCGGCTCGGTGTAGAGGCGGCGGATGGTGTCGGGAAGGATTTCGGTCATGGCGCCAGCATAGCAAGCCGCGTCCGAACAATTCAATTCGCTTGTTTCGGTTTGGCGGCGGCGGCGCCGGAGAGGATTGCGGCCGCATCGCCAATGGCGCGACGGAACGCCTCGTCAAATGTGACGCTGCGGAACTGCCAGCGCTGCGAGCCGTTCGGCCCGTCGAGCCGCCACTCATTGGCCCAGACGAAGTCCTGATCGTCCCACGACAGGCGCCCGATCAGCGGGAGGTCGCCGCCTTGCGTGATGGCGGTGAGCCCGATGTCGACACGGGGCAGCTCGAGGATATTGCTTTGGCGCAGGTTCCCGACCGGCACCGAGGCCGGCAGCACGACCTGCATGCCGCGCCGGTCCGCCGCCGCAAGCAGCGCATCACGCGGCGGATCGATCGCGGCGTCCGACTTCGTGATATATTTTTGCGTGTCCTGCTTCATCTCGACAAAGACGGTGAGTCGCGGACGGTCCGCGCGCCACGGCTTGAGCCCGAGCGCTTTCAGCGTCTTGTCGACGCGCGTCTGGTCGAACTCCACGGTGAGGTCGTAAGGCCGGTCGCGCGTGCCCTGCTCGTCGCCCTTCGGCTTGCCGAGTTTCTGGTCGCGGTAGTCATAACTGCGGACGAAATCGCGCGCCTTCGCCTTGTAAGGCGCAAGCCTGGCATCACCTTCGAGCTGGATCGCACCGGAGACCTTGGTCAGCACCTGCTCGAGGCAGATCGCAAAGCCGATCAGCCTGTTCGCTTCGCCCTGCCCGGTCACGGTCGTCCGGGTCCGGTAGAGATCATCCGCGCCCGCCGCCATCGCGGCGCCGCAGCTCAGCATGGCCATCAACAGCGTGATGACAATCGTCGCCGGCAGATTTTTCGCTGCTCTCATTGATTGCTCCAATCGGCAACCACCAGACTAGCAGGTCCGGGCGATCCGGAACACAATCAGGGCTTGTCGGAGTGCACGAACGCCGCAAGCGGCTCGCCCTTTTCGACGATATAGGTCGAGAGCATTCGCCCGGTGTCCGGACCGAGGTCGCGCGCATTGTGCGGCGTGCGCGGCGGAATCAGAAAGCCGTCGCCGGCATGCAGCACCACGGTGGGACGTCCCTCGACCTTCATCTCGACATTGCCGGCAATGATGTAGCCGACTTCTTCGCCGGGATGGACGTGCCAGCCGGATTCGACACCCGGCGGAATCTCCGTCAACACCTGTACGATCTCGCGACCCGGGATCGATGACGGCACCCGCTGGATGACGCGGCGAACCAGTTTGCCGGCGAGATCATCTCGCGGCTGGTCCTGCGGGGTGGAACTTGCGCTTTCCAGCACATTGGGATCCTAAGCTTAGAATTCCACGTGGACAAGTTGTCGCG
>JADMIO011121642.1_pt1 | contig 78422 bp, 76 predicted proteins | sample 8958161 | NCBI WGS metagenome assembly JADMIO01 (sample SAMN16585339, study PRJNA669376) | soil metagenome | isolation source: Crop rotation soil | place: USA: Cullars Rotation, Alabama | collected 2011 | reverse complement strand
GCCGCGACTTCAAGTCACGTGAATTCCAAGCTTCGGATCCCACTGTGCTGGAAAGACAACACGTCGCGATGGTGTTGGGAATGGACGCATGGGCGATGATCGCGGCACTGGCCTTCGTGCTGCCGCCCGCTTTGTTCCTCGCATTTTGCTTGCGCCTTCTGGGGTTGCTAGGGGCGCGCCTATTGTCATTTCTCTCCGGCAGGATGAGTTCCAGGGACAACGAGCCGCCGACAACCAGTCCAGAATTGGGGTCAGAGTAGAATTGTCGGCCGCGTACGTCCTCGTTAGCCGGTCGAGCCCGACTGTTGACAACCGTTATGAAGCGCGGGGTGCGGCGGAGTAGACTCTCTGATCGCCGCCATGAGGGCGGCGCTTTGGGCGCGGGTCGGAAAATCCCGCGTTCGATTTGTTTTCAGACCAGGGTTCGGGACAATGCGAAGCGCAATGTTGTTGCGGGTTGGTTGCGGCAAAAGTGGCGCACAGCCGCCAATGTTGCGGGATTGCGGGTTGGAGCGGGGGGCCTATTCGCATTTGCAACTGGGTTTGCGCCTGCGAAGGCGTTGCGGCAGCGTGAGGGTGGAAATGATGGATGAGGGCTGAGAGACATCATGGCTGAAGCGCAGAAGGCAGTTGTCGTGACCGGCGCGTCAACCGGGATTGGGTGGGGCGCGGCGAAGGTTTTGACCAAGGCGGGCTTCAAGGTGTTCGGCAGCGTGCGCAAGGCGGCGGACGCCGAGCGGCTCAAGGCCGAACTCGGCGCAAACTTCACGCCGTTGATGTTCGACGTCACCGACGAGAAGGCGGTGCGCGCCTCGGTCGCGACGGTGCGCTCAGGTCTTGGCGGGCGCAAGCTCTTCGGGCTCGTCAACAACGCCGGCATTTCGGTCGCGGGGCCGCTCGTCTATTTACCGGTCGACGAATTCCGCAAGCAGATCGAAGTGAACCTGACCGGCGTCGTGATCACGACGCAGGCGTTCGCGCCGCTGCTCGGCATCGATGAGGGGCTCACGGGCAAGCCCGGGCGCATCGTCAATATTTCCTCCGTGGGCGGACATAACGCGACGCCGTTTCTGGTGCCGTACAACGCCTCGAAATTCGCGCTCGAAGGATTGTCCGAAGGGTTGCGGCGCGAGTTGCTCGTGTTCGACATCGACGTGATCGTCATTGCGCCGGGCGCGGTTGCGACCGAGATCTGGGCCAAGGCGGATCAGATCGACGCGGCGCGCTATGCGAACACGGCCTATGCGAAGCCGCTCGACCGGCTGCGCAAGATCGCCGCCGAGCAGGGCAAGCGCGGGCTGAAGCCGGAGGTTCTCGGCCGCAAGATCATGCACGCGCTGACGACGGCGCGGCCGAAGGTGCGCTACGTCGTGACGCCGGATCGGGTGACGAACTGGATCGTCACGAACTTGCCGAAGCGGCGCGTCGATCGGATCATCGGCGGGCGGCTCGGCTTGCTGCCGGAGAAGGCGAAATGAAGCGCGCGACGCTCGGGCCCATCGGCGAGGTCAGTCGTCTGACTTTGGGCGGCGGCGGCATCGGCCAGGGCTGGGGCGAGACCAGCCGCGACGAAGCGATCGCGACGATCATGCTCGCCGTCGACCGCGGCATCACGTTGATCGACACCGCGCCGCTCTACCGGAACTGCGAGGTCATCGTCGGCGAGACGTTCGGTGGCAAGCTGCCGGCCGGCGTCAAGATCACGAGCAAGTGCCGGCTGGGTTCGCCGCCGCCGGGCGAGGTCGAGGCGAAGCTGACCGCCTCGCTCGAGGCGAGTTTGGCGGCGATGCGGCTCGAGCGCGTCGACGTGTTCTTCCTGCACACGAATATCTGCGCTGACGATTATGTCTACGCGGTGCGGCCGGACCGGCGGGACGTGTTCGCGACGAATTGGTCGATCTATGCGGAGCGCTTCATTCCGGCGATGGAGAAGTTGAAGGCGGCGGGCAAGATCGGACATTGGGCGATCACCGGCACCGGCGTGCCGCAGACGATCATCAAGGCGCTTGGCCATGCGGCGAAGCCAGCGGCCGTGCAGGCGATCACCAATCTGCTCGACAGCGTCGGCGGCATGCGCAATTACGCGGATGATCCGGAGCCGCGCAACATTATCGCCGCGGCGGTGAAGGCCGGCGTCGGCATGCTCGGGATTCGCGCGGTGCAAGCGGGCGCTTTGACCAGCGCCATCGACCGCAGCCTCGCGGCTGATCATGCGGAGGCGCGCGACTTCGCGCGCGCCGCGCCCTATCGCGCGCTCTGCCGTGAGATCGGCGAGGATCCGGCGGTCGTCGCGCATCGCTATGCGCTGACGATGGCGGGCGTCGACACGGTGATCCTCGGCGTCAAGAACCGCGACGAGCTTAGCCAGTGTCTGGATGCCGAAGCGCGGGGGTCGCTTGAGCCGGCGCTCGTGGCGCGAATCGATGGGCTCGGTCTTCGCGCGGCCTGACGCGTCGCTCGCCGCGTCGGCGAGGACGACAGCGGCGCGTTCGCCTCACGGTCGCAATCGTCTAGACGTGAGGAACCGATTAACGTTTGGTGCGTATCCTTTTTTGCGGGGGAGACCGCACTCTAAGGGTCTCGGACATGTCGGGCTATGTGGCGGCGCGCGGCCGCCTTGGCGAAATCAAAACAAAAGCGTGGCACGTCGCGGTGGCTCTGACGGGGCTCTTCATTCTCTATCTGACCGCCGACCGCGTCGCGACGATGATCACGCGCTGGCCGGCGACGATCCAAGAGGCAGTCGCGCCGTCGCATTGCGAGCAATTCGTCGCCATCGCCAAAGCGGCCTACGGCGAGAGCTGGCGCGTCAGGCTCGATCCGCGCGACACGACCTGCGATCGCGAGGTGCGCGCGGCGTGGGAGAGCCAACGGGTGACGCGCGCGGCGCCGGTCGTGGAGTCGCGGACGATCGCCGCGCCTCAGCCGGTCGCGCCGCCTGTCGTCGAAGCGGCGAAGGACGATACGCATTGCCTCAACGTGATCTCGCTGGCGAAAGCGAGGTACGGCGAGGCGTGGCGGCAGATGATCGATCCGGCCTGCGCCCGCTAGCGCGCGTCCGAGCCGCGGTAGCGCAGCATCGAGTTGACGCGGGCGATGGCGCCGTCGCGCAAGCGGCGCGGGTCGGTCTCGCCGTGCTCGGCCAGGCTGATGATGCGCCGGGCGATGATTTCGCGCACATGCGCTTGCGGCAGGTCCGGCGGCAGCGCTCCGAGCGCCTCGTCGAACGTGTCGCAGAGCAGTTGAAAGGCGCGCGGCACGAACGCCTTCGGCGTGGGCGCAATTTTCGTGTCGCCAGTGAGCTTCGCCATGCTTGATGCTCCCAAGTGTCGGGCTTCTTCTCGCGCGGGCCCGGCTTCATCGCGTCGCGAATTGCAGCGGAGGATGCCTAGACCCGCCGGTCTTTGCGAATGAAATCGGCGACACGGTTGTAAGAACGCACACATTTTGCGACGCATCGCAAAGCGCCGCGAGACGATGCGGTGCAGCTTCAACCACGGGTGTCGACGGAACCGCGCGCGCCGTTAGCACTCGCTTAACCGACAGCGGGCGGATTTCCGCGTGTTGAAACGTGGCCTGCGCGTTGACGGTTACGAACCTTCAAATCTGTTTGCGTAAATTGGAGGTGAAGCGCGGCTCAGGCCGCGCCTGGACGACCCGACGTCGGCGGCGCAGTGGACACTCTGTTTCAGACGATTGCGATCTACGGCTTGGCCCTGTTCACGATGGGGCTTTCGGTCGGCGTGCGCGCGAGCATGTGTCCGTCGTCGGCGCTGCAGCCGCGGCTCTTTGCGCTCGCTTGTTTCGGCCTGCTGCACGGCGTCTATCAGTGGATGATGCTGGCGCCGGCGATGGGCTTGCCGTACGGCGGCACGCCGGAGTTTCGCTACAGCGTCGTCGTCGTCTCGTTCATGGCGCTCGCGTGCTTCGCCCTGGACGGTTTCCCGTCCAGGCGCTGGGCGTACGGACTTGCCGGCTTGAGCGTCGCCTGCTGGATCGTGACCGCGGTCGCTGGCGACAGCCCGCATGTGCTTGAGGCGGCGACGCGTTTCTTCATCCGTTTGCCGGCCGCGGCGTGCGCGGCCTACGCGCTGCTCTTCGATCCGATGCTGCGGCCGTCGACGGCGCGCGGGCGGAACGCGGCGACCTTGGCCGCCGCCGGCTTCATCATCTACGCCATGCTGCAGATTTGGTCGGCGAACGGCGAGGTCTTTCCGACCTCTGCGTTCAACGCCGGGAACTTCGCCAGCGTCTTCGCGGTCCAGCCGGTCGCGGCGCTCGCGCTGGTCGCGCTTTCGATCACGCTCGGCATGCTTGGCATGCTCGACCATTTCGACACGCAGACGCGGCGCGCCTATGCGGAGCGCGCGGAGACGGCGCGAGCGGCGCTGACCGCGAGCGAAGCCCGGCTCGCCGAAGCGCAGCGCATCGGCAAGATGGGCAGCTGGGAGTGGAACGTCGTCACGGGCGAGCTCGTATGGTCGGATGAGATCTACCGCCTGTTCGACATCGCGCGGGAGGCCACGCCGGACTACGCGGGCTACATGACCGCCATCCATCCCGACGATCGCGACCGCCTTCAGAAGGAGATTACGGCCGCTCTGTTCGAAGGCGCGCATTACAACACCCGTCATCGCATCGTGCGGACGGACGGCGGCGTGCGCATCGTCGACGCGCAAGGCGAGGTCGAATTCGCAGCCGACGGCAAGCCGATCAAGATGTTCGGCATCTGCCAAGACGTGACGGAGCGGGTGCGCCTCGAAGAGCAGTCCGAAGAGCAGAGACTTTTGCTTCGCAACGTGCTCGACAGCATGTTCGCCTTCGTCGGCCTCATTTCCATGGAAGGCACGTTGGTCGACGCCAATCGCGCGGCGATCGAAGCCTTCGACAGGCAGCCCGGCGACGGCACGATCGGCCGGCCGATCTGGGACACTTATCACTGGCGCTATTCGAGCGAGAGCCAAGCGCGCGTGCGCGAGGCGTTCGAGCGGGCGGCGGCGGGCGCTGTGGTGCGCGGCGACTATCTGATCCGCGTCAGCGACGATCGCTACCTAACGATCGACGCCATCTTCGGTCCGCTGCGCGGCCGCGACGGACGCGTGGCGCAAGTCATCATTTCGGCCGTCGACGTCACCGCGCGCAAGCAAGCGGAGGAAGCGGTCAGGGCCAGCGAGACGCGGCTGCGCACGATCCTCGAATCCGAGCCCGAGTGCGTCAAGATCATCGACCGCGAATGCCGGCTGATTGACCTGAACGCGGCCGGCCTTCGCATGATCGCGGCGACGGATTTCGAGCAGGTCGCCGGGCTATCGGTGCTGCCGCTGATCGATCCGAAATACACAGAGGCTTTTCTCGCCACGGTCGCCAAGGTGTTCGCGGGCCAAACGACGATGCAGCAGTTCGAGATCATCGCCCTCGACGGCACGCGGCGCTGGATGGAGCAGCACGCGGCGCCGCTGTTTGACGGATCGACGCCGGGCAAGGTGAACAACTTGCTCGCCGTGACGCGCGACATCACGGAGCGCGTGCTCAGCGAAGAGGCGGCGCGGCGCAACTCGCAACGTCTCGAGCAGGCCCAGCGCATGGCCAATATGGGCAGCTGGGATTGGGATATCCGGACCGACGTCTTGACGTGGTCGGACCAGGTTTATCGCATCATGGGCTACGACAGACATGCGGTGGCCCCGTCGCGCGATTCTTTTCTCGCCCGCGTGCACCCTGACGACCGCGAACGGATCGAGGCGGCGGCGCGCGAGGGATTGCGCAGCGGCGCGCCGTTCGAGTTCGATCACCGGATCGTGCTGCCGGACGGCGAGGTGCGCATTGCGCATGAGCTCGCCGAAGTGCAGCGCGACGCCGAGGGCAAGCCCCACAAGATCATCGGCGCGATCCAGGATGTGACCGCGCAGCACGCGGCGAGCGAAGAACTCGTCGAAGCCAAGCTGCGCGCCGAGTCCGCCAATCACGCCAAGTCACGCTTCGTCGCCAGCATGAGCCACGAACTGCGCACACCGCTCAACGCCATCATCGGCTTTTCCGAGCTCTTGATGAGCGACATGCCGGTCACCGAGGGCAAGCGGCTGGAATACGCCGGCGACATCCACACCAGCGGCAAACATCTCTTGAGTGTCATCAACGACATTCTCGACATCTCGCGCATCGAAGCGGGTAAGGTCGCGCTCGATGAAGACGTGGTCGCCATCGCCGATGTCGTCGAGTCCTGCTGCCGCATGGCGCGGCCGAAGGCGGAGGACGGCGGCGTTGCGCTGCATCAGAATATCGAAGCGGGCGTCACGCATATCGCGGGCGACCGCCGCCTTATCCTCCAGACGGTATTGAATCTGGTTTCGAACGCGGTGAAGTTCACGGGGATTGGCGGGCGCGTCGACATCGACGTGCGCCGGACCGCAGACTGCGGCGTCGAGATCATGGTCAGCGACACCGGCATCGGCATGAGCGCCGAAGACGTGCGGCGCGTGGGCGAGCCCTTCCTGCAGATCGACGGCCGGCACGCGCGCAAGTTCGAGGGCACGGGGCTTGGCCTTGTGATCGCCAAACGCCTGACCGAGTTGCACGGCGGCCAGCTCGGCGTCGAAAGCACGCTCGGCGTCGGCACGAAAATGTCGATCCGCTTGCCAGCCTCGCGCATCGTCGCGCGCGATGAGGCGAGCCAAGCGCTGGCGTCGTAAACCTGCTGTCAACCGCGTCGCGACAATGCGGGTTACGCAGTTTCATCAAATGCGAGATTTAGCCGGGCCTTAACGCGACTTGGGTCAAGTTCTAAGCGCGATGCGTAAACGCTTGTTCTATCAGAAACGCGGCGGGCCCTCGGTCGGCATGTGGGTTTTCGTCACGCTGCTTTGCGGCGCGGTCATTGCGATCGGCGCGGGGCTCCTCACGCGCCGCTCAACCGACACGGCGCTGGTGATGGCGACGACGGAGGACTGCCGGCGCGCGTTCAGCGAGGCGACGTGCGAAGCGATCCTCGCCAATGCGGCCGCCCTGCACGCCGGCTCGGCGCCGCGTTATCGCGACCGGCGCATTTGCGAACTCGATTTCGGCGCGGGCGGCTGCACGCCGGTTGCGCTATTGAACACGACGTTCTTCGCGCCGACCGTCGCGGCGGTGGTGTCGACGCGCGATATGCCGTCCGACGCGCGCGGGCTCGTGCCGCTCTATTTCGAGCCGCACGGCAAGGCGCAGGACGCGGGGCGGCGGGTCTTCTATCGCGGCATCGTCGTCGGCTTCCTCAACCGCAAACGCTTCGGCGGCGCCGGCATGTCGATGCTCACCGATTTGTCCGGCAAGCCGCTCACCTCGGACGCCGTGCGCAAGCTTCGTCGCGGCTGATCGCGCTCAAGGCCGCGTCAGGGTGATCTGCTCGATCAGGATGGCGCTGAAGGCGGCGAAGGGTTTGCCGTCGAGGCGCGGATCGGAGCTGAACTTCACCGCCGCGATGCCGTCGAAACCCGGAGCGCTCAACGTGTACGTCTGAGCGGGGACATCGGCGAAGCGCCGCACCAAGCCCAACGATGCCGAACTGAGTTCAACGCCATCGGCGGAGAGCGCGACCGCGCGCCAGGCGGGGAAGGTGATGCCGCTTTCGGACGCCGCCCAAACTTTCGGCACGACAAAGGAGACGCTGGCGACGGGCTCTGAGAACTTCAGCGTGAACGAGGCGGGGACGTTGCCGGTGTCCATTTGCGTGAGGAAGGTCTGGCTGAGCGTGGGCTCCACTGCCTTGCCTTCGTAAAGACCGAGATTGTTGACGAATACGATGTGCGAGGCCGCGGGCTCGACGTCTTCGACCGAAATGGCGATCGGCGCCTTGTGCAAGTATGGCGCGGCGGCGACCTGGAAACCGGGCACGCGCGTGTTGATCTCCGCAAAGGAGACCGCGGACTCTTTCGATCCATGCTGGGCGTCCACGGGCGGCGGCGACGGCGGCGGCGATACTGTTGGCGGAGATGGAAAAACGCTCCACGCGACGGCGCCTGCCAAAAGAAGAACGCCAAGCGCTACGCCAGCCATCACTCGCCGGTCGCGAAACGGACTGGGGCCGGGCGGCGGCGGCGGCGCGACTGGCGCCGGCGGTTTGACGTCGGCATCGGGCCGCTTTAGCAGCGCCTTGACCGAGGTCACCAGCGTTTGCAGGTAGGGCTCGAGCGGCGGGGTGAAGGCGTCGAGCCAATTCGGCAGCGAGAGGAAATATTCGAGGCCGCGTCCGGGCGAGACGTTCTCAATGCGGAACGGCAGCACCGGCATGCCGCGGTTGACGGCGCGCTCCACCTCGCGATGCACGTGATGAGATTCGTTGGCGTTCGACGAGAAGATCAGCACCATCACGCGCGACCGATTGATCCCGGCCAGGATGCCCTCGCCCCAATTCTGTCCGTAGGGAATGTCGCGCGGGGCGATCCAGCATCTAACGCCGTTCGCCTCCAGCATCGCGCAGGCGGCGTCGGCGGTCGCCTTGTCCTTCTGCGAGAAGGAAATGAAGACCTCGTGGGTCGCATCCGTCATAACTGACCAAGCTCTTAACGGAATCGGATTCGCCCGGAAGGTAGCCGAAGCGGGGCAAGCGTCGAAGGCCGGTGCGGGGGCGGCGGATCGGCGCTGAAATCCGCCGTTTTCCAGTCAAAATCCTAAGATGCGGCCGGGGCGTCTCCAGGATTGGTTAATGCATCGTCTGTAGACTTGCAGGGTTATGAGAAGAGCGCTTGGCCTTCTTTTGACTCTCATCGTCGCTGCAACCGTGCCTGCGGATGCGGCGGACATTGCCGTTTCCGTACGCGATCAAGACGGCAATGCGGCCATCGACGCCGTCGTCAGCGTTTGGCCTGCCGACCGGCGCGCGCTTCCCTCTTCGACCAGCCAGCCGCATGTGATCGACCAGCGCGACGAAGCGTTCGTTCCGTTCGTCACCGTCATGCGGCGCGGCGATACGCTCTCGTTCAAGAACAGCGACCGCACGCGCCACCACGTCTACTCGTTCTCGCAGCTCAAGCCCTTCGAGATGGTGCTCAATCCCGGCGAAACCTCGCAGGCGCTGAAGCTCGAACAGTCTGGCGTCGCGGCGATCGGCTGCAACATCCACGACAAGATGCTGGCCTACGCCTTCGTCACCGATACGCCGTGGACGGCGCAAACCGATGCGAAGGGGCAGGGGACGATCGCCAATCTGCCGAAAGGCAAATACCGCGTCGAAGTTTGGCATCCGCGCATGGAGATGGGCGGAGGCCCCGAGCAAACGATCGCCGTCGACGCGCATGAGAACGTGACGTTCGAGGTGCATCTCAATCCGCCGCGCCCCGGCGGCCCCCATAGCCGGCACTATTGAGGGCGGGGCGCATGGGATTTCGCAACCGCCTCGTGCTCTTCCTGGTCGCGACATTGATCGGCGTGCAGGCGTTGACGCTGATCTCAGCCTACGGCGTCGTTCGCGGCAATCTGATCGAACATGGGCGGCAAGACTTGGCGGCGACGAGCCAGGCGTTCACCCGCCAGCTCAATCTCGTGGCGGAGCGCGTCGCGGACGGCGTGCAGGTGATGGCGCTCGACTATCCGCTGCGCCAGGCGATCGCCGCGCGCGACCGCGAGACGATCGTCTCGGCGCTGCGCAATCACGGCTGGCGCATCGGCGCGGCGCGGATGTTCCTCGTCGGCCTCAACGGCGTCGTCGATTCCGATACGCAGCGCATCGACGCAGTCGGCCGCGCGTTCCCATTTCCGGATCTGCTGAGCGGTGCCTCGCGCAATGGCCGCGCGATGAGTTTGGCTGCGCTCGACGGTAAGGTCTTCTGCATCGTCGCGGTGCCGGTGAACGCGCCGCTGCCGATCGCCTTCGTCGCGGCCGCCGTGCCGGTTGACACCGCGCTCATCCAGAATTTGCGCAAGCTCTCGGTGCTGCCGGCCGAGATTGCGCTCGCTGTCAAAGCGCCCGAGGGCGGCTACACGGTGGCGGCGTATACGGCGGGCGAGGCGCCGCATTTGCGTTTCTCCGCGTTCGGCGCGGTGGCGCTCGCCGAAGCGCGCGAGGAAGAGATTTTGACGCTTGCGACCAAGCTCGAGACGCCGCGCAACAGCGCGCCGGTGGTCGCTGTGTTCGACTACCCGTTGGAACAGGCGTTGCAGCCGTTCTACGACATCGCGGGGCCGGTCGGGATCGCGCTGATCCTCGGCCTCATCATTGCGAGCGTTGGCGCCATGTTGATCGCGCGCGGCGTGTCGCGGCCGATCGAGATGCTGGCGAAAGTGGCGCGCCGCATCGCGGGCGGCGACTATGGCGCCGTACCCAAGCTGAACCAGCGTGACGAGATCGGCGCGCTGAGCGCCGCGCTTGGACAAATGGTGAGCGCGGTCGCCGAGCGCGAGACGCGGCTCGAGACGTCCGCGGCGGCGCTCGAGGTCGCGCGCGACGAAGCGGTGCGCGCCAATGCGGCCAAATCGCAATTCCTCGCCAATATGAGCCACGAGCTGCGCACGCCGCTCAACGCCGTGATCGGTTTCGGCGACATCCTGCACGGCCAAATTCTGGGTCCGATCGGCAACGAAAAATATCTCGAGTATGCGCGCGACATCCGCGACAGCGGCGCCCATCTCCTGGCGCTGGTCGAAGAAGTGCTCGCCTTGGCGCGGGTCGAGGTCGGGACGTTGCAGCTCTCCTGCGAGCGCACGCAACCGGGCGAGGTGTTGCAGGACGCGCTCGTCCTCATGAACGCCATGGCCGAGAAAGGCTCGGTGACGCTGCGCATCGACAACGGCGCCGCGGCGTGGCCGGCGATCGACGCCGATCCGGCGAAGCTGAAACAAGTGTTCGTCAATCTGATCTCGAACGCGATCAAGTTCACGCCGGCCGGCGGACGCGTCTCGGTCGACGGCCGCGTCGCGGGCGACAAGCTGACGCTCGTCATCGCCGACACCGGCATCGGCATGCGCGCCGACGACGTGAAGCTCGCGTTGCAGCCGTTCTATCGCGTCAACTCGGCGCTGAATGCGACCTATCAGGGCGCCGGCATCGGTCTGCCGCTGAGCAAGGCGATCGTCGAGCTGCATGGCGGAACGCTGACAATCGAAAGCGAAGTCGGGCGGGGCACGCGCGTGATCGTCGAGTTGCCGGCGGCCGTCGTCGCGAACCGTGCGGTGGAAGCGGCGTGATGCGCGTCGCCTTGATCGCGTTTTGCTTGTTTGCCGCGGCGGCGCCAGCGATCGCCGGCGACATCAAGTTCGAAGGTTACGGCGATGCGCGCTTGGTTTTGCCTTCGGACGACGACGACACGTGGCTCGAAGGCGGTTTGTCGAAGACGCGTTTTGGCCGCGCCGATGGCGACGTTGAGGGGCGCCTCGGCGAACTCGTCGGCGAGGGCGTTTGGCAGATCATGCCCGAAGTCATGGCGCTTGCCTGGGCGCGCTACGACGAAGATCAGCGGGACCCGCTCGATCTGATCGAGGCCTATGTGCGCTATCGCCCGGTGTCGACCAACGAATGGCGTTGGTCGGTGAAGGCGGGCGCGTTCTTTCCGCCGGTTTCGCTCGAGAACGAGGAGATCGGTTGGACGAGCCAGTGGACGCTGACGCCCTCGGCGATCAACACCTGGGTCGGCGAAGAATTGCGCGCGATCGGCGCGGAAGGAAAGCTCGAATTGCGCGGCAGCGTCGATACGGTCGAGGCGAACGTCGCGCTGTTCGGTTGGAACGATCCCGCCGGCGTTTTGATCGACGTGCGCGGCTGGGCCTTGCATGACCGGCCAACTGGTTTGTTCGACCGCGCGCGCGAGCCGGATGCGCTCGGCGTCATGTGGCATATACCGACGCCGATCGACACGCCGATGTTCAAGGAGATCGACGGCCGCGTGGGCTACTACGCGCGCCTCGCGTGGCAGCGCGAAGGCTGGGGCGGCGTCGAGATCTTGCGCTACGACAATCGCGCCAACCCGGCGGCGTTCGATGAGACATTCGCCTGGCGCACCGAATTCTGGAGCCTCGGCGCTTCGACGCAGATCGGCGATGTCGTCGTGCTCGCGCAAGCGCTGACCGGCGAGACCGATATCGCGCCGATGGTTCCTTACCTCGATCGCGTGGTGACGTTCTGGTCGGCCTATGTCTTGGCGGGACGCGATTTCGGCGACTGGCGCGTTGCGGCGCGCGCGGAAATCTTCGGCAGCGACGCGACGAACCACTATGTGGACGACGGCGAAGACGAGGCGGACGATCTGCCGGCGTTCGGCGAGCACGGCCACGCGTTCACGCTGGCCGGCGCGTGGCTGCCGGAGACGTGGCTGCGCATCAGCGGCGAGCTGCTGGTGATCGACAGCACGCGCCCGATGCGCCGTATCATGGGCCTGGACGCGGACAGTCTCGAAACCCAATTCCAACTCGGCGCGCGGGTGTATTTTTAGATCTGCCAGTGGGATCGGTGGCGCGGTCTGGGAGCGCGGGCGTCCCGCCCGCTCTTACAAGAATCCGGGAAGAAAATAACACAATGTCATCCCGGCCAAGCGCAGCGGAGCGGAGCGCGAGCCGGGACCCAGGAGAGACAAGCTGAGCGGGCTACTATTGGAATGTCACACCCGGCAGCTCGGTTATCCAGCCTGTCTCATCGTCGAGCAGATCCTTCCAGGTCGGATTCGCTTTCTCAATAAGCTCGAGCTTCCAATCCCGGCGCCAGCGCTTGAGTCTCTTTTCTCGCGCGATGGCCGCCGCAATGTCGTCGAACACCTCGTAGTAGACCACCAAGCGCACGCCGTGGTCCTTTGTGAATCCCTCGACGGCGCCATGTTTGTGCTGCCAGCTGCGGCGCGACAGGTCGTTCGTGACGCCGACGTAAAGCGTTCCGTTTCGTTGGCTCGCTAAAATGTAGACGAAGTAGGTGCGATCCGGCTGCATGCGGAACGGTAGAAAAAGATCATGGCGGGCGTATGGCGTTTCGCCCGCGCTCAGCCTGTCTCTCCTGGGTCCCGGCTCGCGCTCCGCTTCGCTTCGCTTGGCCGGGATGACAGCGTGTATGTTTAGCGTGCGCTGAAGAGGCGGCGCGTGGTTTGCGCCGCCTCTTCGCGCGCTCAGAGGTCGATGGTGACGCGGCGGTTTTGCGGTTCTTTGACGTTGTCGCCGGTTTGGACCTGGAGATCGCCTTCGCCTTTGCCGGAGGTTGCGATGATGTCGCCGGGAACGCCTTTGCCGACGAGATTGTCCTTCGCGGCGTTGGCGCGGCACTCGGACAGCTTCTGGTTCGCCTTCGACGAGCCGACGGTGTCGGTGTGACCCACGACGCGGATCGCGACCGATCCTCCGGCTTTCGCCGCCGCGGCGGCTTCGCCGAGCACTGCGTTCGCTTCAGCCGTGATGTTGCACTTGCCGAAGCCGAAGAAAATCAAGAACGAACGCGGTGGAGGGGGCGGCGGTGGTGGAGGAGGCGGCGGGGGCGGCGGAGCCGCCATCGGCGCTTCGTCCGGGTAGAGATCGTAGCGCAAGCCGATGGTCAGCGATTGCTTTTGCAAATCGTCGACCGCGAGTTCGCCCGGCGCCACCGAAAAGTCCGGGCCTTGGACGATCAAGTAGCGATAGGTGAGCGTCAGATCGGTGCGCTCGCCGACGGCATAGTTGAGCCCGGCGATGCCCTGATAGGCGAAGTTGCCATCCTCATCGTCTTGGAAGCCGTCCGGTTTGAACGTCGTGATGTCGTAGCCGGCGCCGGCGCCGAGCGAGAGCGACAGCGAGTGCGACAGATCCAAGTCGACGAGCGCGTTCAGCATGAACGAGAGCTCGGTCACTTCGGCAAAGCCGTCGCTGGCGTCGTTGCTGCGGTAGCCGACCTCGCCTTCGATCCGGAACATATCGAACGAATGGCCGACGGTTGCGAACACGGCCCAGCCGTTGTCGTAATCGATCGTGCCGGTCGTCGTGATGGAGAAGCCTTCGCTGGTTTGGCCTCTTAGGACGGCGTCGGATTTTCCGATCCAGTTCGTGCCGGCTTCGAGGCCGACATACCAACCTTTGAAGTGTCCGGCGTTCGCCGCATCGGCAAGCGCGATCGACGCAACGGCGCCGAGCAGCAGTGCTCTCGCTTTCATTGGATTGCCCCCAAGTTGCTCGGCCGACATCGCTCAAGGCGTTCGAGGGGCGCTTCAGCGCGCGGCGAGTGTGGCAAACTATACACTCACGCATTATTTCGAGAAGTGCAGCAATGCGTGCGCTGGGTCGCGTTTCCATAGGAAATAATGCTGAACTGTGATTGCATTCAACCAGCGAGGGATTCAGCGCAAGGCGGATTCTCTGATCTGCTGAATGCGATCGAGAGCGACGGTGATTGCGTCGAGATCACGAGTCCACGCGCTGCTGTGCGCTCAAAGTGATGCGGCTACCGCCCCACAGAGGGGGCGGTAGCGACCTTTGTCGACTCCAACGACGATCATCGGGCAGCAAAAGCCATCTCGATGTCGGCGACTAAACCTGCCATTCCCTCATTTTGTGCATCTTTGCCCAAGAAAAGGGCGCCTCGCGTGGTTGACGGGCGTGCGTAGGCGTTGCCTTGTTCGGTGATCGTCTCGGGGACGCCACAAGCTCGCATGGATGCAGCCAAACCACGGCCGCGGCCGACCATCGTCAGCAATCGCGCGCGGCCGGGCGTCGATGCGCCGTTCGCCGACTACGCGTTGGACGCGGCGTGGGACGAGATGTTCGCCGCCGACGGCACTGCGCGCCCGCATGCGCAGGCGCTTTACGAGGCGGTGTCCACTCTGCCGGCCGACGAGCTGGTGCGCCGGCAGAATACCTGCGAGCAATCGTTCCTGCATCAAGGCATCACCTTCACCGTCTACGGCAATCAAGAGGCGACGGAGAAGATCATTCCGACCGATCTCCTGCCGCGCATCGTTCCGGGGACGGAGTGGGACAAGCTCGAACGGGGTTTGCGCCAGCGCATCGCGGGCCTGAACCTGTTCTTGAAGGACGTCTACAACGACGGGCGCATCTTGAACGACGGCGTCGTGCCGCGCGACCTGGTCTACGGCTCGAAACACTATCTGCGCCAGATGCGCGGCGTACAGGTGCCGCTCGACTCGTATGTCAATGTGTGCGGCACCGACATCATCAGGCGCGAGGACGGCGCGCTCGTCGTGCTCGAAGACAATCTTCGCGTGCCGTCGGGCGTCTCCTATATGCTGGCCAACCGCGAGCTGGTCAGGCGCGCGTTCGGCGATCTCTACCGCGCCTGCGGCGTGCGTTCGATCGACAATTACGGGCAGGAGCTGCTGACGACGCTGAAGGAGCTTGCGGTCGGTCATCGCGACGATCCGCGCATCATTCTGCTGACGCCCGGAATTTTCAATTCGGCCTATTACGAACATGCGTTCCTGGCGCGCGAGATGGGCGTCGATCTCGTCGAGGGGCGCGACCTTCTGGTGCACGACAATTTCGTCTATATGCGCACGACCTCCGGCGTGAAGCGCGTCGACGTGATCTATAGGCGCATCGACGACGACTTCATCGATCCCTTGGCGTTCCGCCACGACTCGGCGCTCGGCGTCGCGGGATTGATGAACGCCTATCGCGCGGGGAACGTGGTCATCGCCAACACGATCGGCACCGGCGTCGCCGACGACAAGGCGGTCTATTCCTACGTGCCGGACATCATCCGTTATTATTTGGATGAAGAGCCGCTTCTCGGCATCGTCGAGACCTATCGTTGCCGGGAGCCGAAGGCGCTCAGCCACGTTCTCGAAAATCTCGACACGCTGGTGGTGAAGGCGGTGGGCGAAAGCGGCGGCTACGGCATGCTGGTCGGGCCGCATGCGAGCGCGGCGGAGCGCGCCGCGTTCGGCGAGAAGGTCAAGGCGGACCCGGAGAATTACATCGCGCAGCCGACGATCCAGCTCTCGACGGCGCCGTGCTTCGTCGGCTCCGGCATCGAGGCGCGGCATGTCGATCTGCGGCCCTATATTTTGAGCGGGCGCGAAACGCGGCTGGTGCCGGGGGCGTTGACGCGCGTCGCGCTCAAGCGCGGCTCGCTCGTCGTCAACTCAAGCCAAGGCGGCGGATCGAAAGACACGTGGGTGGTGGGGTGAGTAATCGCGCGGCGCACATTTCGCGCGTCAGCGCGGTTGAAATTCAGCTTTCACCACGAAGGCGCGAAGGATTACGAAGGTTCACCAAGGCCTTCGTGCATCTTCGTAGTCCTTCGCGCCTCCGTGGTGAAAAAATGCGCTTCGCGCGCGCTAGCGTCGCCGCACGAGGCGCCCTGAAATGAAAGACGCCGGGATGCTTTCGCGGGTGGCGGACGCGCTTTATTGGATGGCGCGGTATCTCGAGCGCGGCGAGCACAGCGCGCGGGTGCTTGCCGTGAAACTCGAGGCGATGCTCGATCAGACGGCGGACGATGCGGCCGAGGCCTGGGTGCGCGTTGAGGGCGCGCTCGCCTGGCCGATGACGGGGCCGGTCGAGGGCGAGCCGATCGAGATCGCGCGGCGCCTCGCGCTCGACAAGACGCATCCCTCCAGCGTCATGACCTCCGTCCGCCTCGCGCGCGACAATGCGCGCCAGGTGCGCGAGCTGATCTCGACGGAGATGTGGGGACAGATCAACCGGCAGTATCTCAGATTGAACGCGCACGATATTCTGCAAGTGTGGAGCGCGGACCCGGTGCCGTTCCTGCGCGGCATCGCCGACGATCTTCTGCTCTTTGCCGGCATCACCGATTCGACGATGCGCCACGGCGAGGGTTGGCACTTCATTCAGCTCGGCCGCTACATCGAGCGCGCGCATCTCGTCAGCCGACTGCTCGATTTGCATTTCGGCACGTTGCCGGCGGACGTTCCGGCGAAGCTGCGCGCGCCGCGCTATTTCGAATGGATCACGCTGCTCAAACAGTGCACGGCGTTCGAGGCGTACTGCAAGGTCTACACCGCCGACGTGCAGCCGGCGAAGCTCGCCGAGTTCCTGATCTTCGACGCGCAGTTTCCGCATTCGATCCGCTTCGCCGTCGACCGCGTGCAGGAGGAGCTCAGCTATTTGGGGCCAGGGGCCGCGAGCGGGCGGCGCGCGCAAGCGGAGCGTTTGGCGGGACGGCTGAAGGCGAGCCTCGACTACGGCCAGGTCGACGAATTGATGGCGGGCGATATCGACTCGTTTCTCGTGAGCATCCAGGCGCAGTGCAAGCAAATCCACCAAGCCGTCTACGACGCCTTCATCGGCTACAGCGTCGACGAATTGCTCGCGGGGTAGGGCATGTACACTCCTATCTGTCATCCCGGACGCGACTTTTCCCGACGCGTAAGCGTCGTTGGAAAAGTCAGCGATCCGGGACCCAGGAGAGACACGCTGAGCGGCCCAGCCCGGTCTCCTGGGTCCCGGATAGTAAGGCTCGCAAACCGGCTGCTGCGCAGCCGGGCTCGCCTAACTTCCGGGATGACATCGATGGGAGCATTGCAGAGCTAATGTTTTACTCCGTCCGTCACGTCACGCGTTATCGTTACGACCAGCCGGTGCGTGAGAGCGTGATGCAGCTTTACATGCAGCCGAAGAGCGAAGGGGCGCAGCGGCTGCAGTCGTTCCAGGTGGCGACCAGCCCGCGCGCAGGGCTTCAGGCGTACACGGATCATTTCGGCAACGCGGTCTATCATTTCGACGTGCCCGGCGTGCATCACGAGCTTTCCGTCGAAGCGGACGCCGAGGTCGAGACGCAGCCGGCGCCCGCGCCGCCGGAGTGGGTCGACGCCGCGGCGTGGCGCGCGCTCGAGGAGCGCAACGTCAAGGCTGAGCAGTTCGACATGTTGGCGCAACACGGCGTCGCGCGCGCGACGCCGGCGCTCACCGCGTTTCTCGACGAGCGGGGGCTCGCCAAGACCTCCGATCCGATGACGACGCTGCGCCGGTTGAACCGCGCGCTCTATGAGGCTTTCGCCTACGCGCCGGAGGAGACCGAGGTCGACTCGCCGATCGACGTCGCTTTGGCCAAGCGCAAGGGCGTGTGCCAGGACTTCGCGCACATCATGATCGCGACGGCGCGCGGCTGGGGCGTCCCGGCGCGCTATGTTTCCGGTTATCTCTACACCAAGCGCGACGCGGGCGATCGTTCGGCGGCGGATGCGACGCATGCGTGGGTCGAGGCGTTCGTGCCGGGCGCGGGCTGGGTCGGGTTCGATCCGACCAACAACGTGCTCGCGGGCGAGCGCCACATCCGCGTCGCCATCGGGCGCGACTACAACGACGTGCCGCCCTCGCGCGGCGTGTTCAAGGGGCCGGCGAACAGCGAGCTTGCTGTCGCCGTGACGGTGACCCCGGCGCTCGGGCCCCGCCGGCGCGACGATTTCCTGCGCGTGGTGCGGCCGATGGCCAAGAGCGCGCAGCGTCCGGCGTCGGCAGAAATCGATGCGCAGCAACAGCAGCAGCAGTAGAGCAATCCTCGCGCGGACAGTTACGAAGGTCCTTCAGCGGGCGTCGATCAACAAGGCTTTGAAGCGCGGGTCGGGCCGGAGCTTGTCGAAGTCGGGGTCGAGGCGCAGCAATGCCGGCGTCATGGGCAAGGGGGCGGGCAGCTTCATGAGAGCCGCGATTGCCGGGATGGCCGCGTTGGCGTCGCCAAAGCGAGCCCAGACCCGCGCCTGCACATCGAGATAGTAGGCGCCGCTCACGGCGTCTTTCGCGAGCGGAACAGTTTTCACCGCCAGGTCCGCATGCTTTACCGCCGCGGCGCGATCGCCGAGACCGCAATACACCAACGCCAAGTAGGAATGTATGTCGGCGCTTTCCGGCTGTTCCGCCAACTCCATGCGAAGTTTGTCGAGCGCGACGCCATAGTTGGCCTTGGCGCCTGCAGCGTCGCCGGCAAGGCGTCGCAAGTCGCCGAGATAGAGGTTCAGATCGGTCGACGCGCGGCCGACCGATCCTTCCGCCTGATCGCGCTTGAGTAGACCCTCCAGCAAGCGGATAGCCTCATCGTAACGGCGGCGCAGGACGGCTTGGTAGACGATCGGTTGGACAAGATCGCCGTCGGGCTGCGGATCAAAACCCTTTAGCAGCTTGTTGGCGTCGTCGAGGCGGCCGAGCGTCAGATAGATCAGCGCCTTCTTTGCGATGAACGGAAGATTGTCCGGCGCCGCCGGCCAACGCTGCAACGAGTCGTCGAGCTGTCGCAATGCGCCGGTCGTGTCGCGCATCGCAAAGTTCAGCTCCGCGGCCTTCAGTCTCCTGCCGGCGTGCAGCGGATCGATCGTCACGGCGCGCTCGAAGTAGACCTTGCTCTCATCCAATTTGCCTTGGCGGCGGGTGATGCTGCCAAGCGCCGCCAAAGCGTCCGCGTTGCTGGGCCATTTCTCGCTCAGTTTCTCAAATCGGATTCTCGCGCCTTCATAGTCGCGCTTCACCCAGTATTCGTAATAGGCGTCGGCGAGAAAAACCTCCGCGAGGTCCGGCTTCAGGCGACGGGCTTCGGTCAGCGCCTGTTCCGCGGCAGCGCGTCGGCCTTCGGTCGCGTCCGTACGGCTGAAGTAGAGGTAGGAATGAACGCGCGCCAACAACGCCCAGGCTGCTGCGAATGTTGAATCGAGCTCGACCGCGTGGCTCAGCAAGCGCTGCGCGCTGCGCACATTGACCTCAGTCGAGGTGCGGTAAAGCTTCAGCGCGGCGCGGTAGGCGTCGTACGCTTCCGGACTCGTTGTCGGCGTGAGCGCTTCCTTCTCGTCGGCGCTGATCGCCACCTTCAGCACGCGCGCGACTGCGGCGGCCACTCTGGCGGCGACTTCGCTCTGGACGCCCAGCGCATTGTCGGACTTGCGTTCGTAGACTTCCGCCCAAACTTGCGTGTCGGTCGCGGCGTTGAACAGCTCGGCGCTGATGATCACTTCGCTGCCCTCGCTGCGCACGCTACCCTCCACGACCATCGTGACGCCGAGTTGCCTGGCGATCTCCGGCAGCGCAACGGCCTTGCCCTTGAAGACGGACGCTGAGGTCTGTGAGATAACCCTGAGATCTCGCGCCTTGCCTAGAAGCCCGCTGATGAGTTCCGACAGCCAATCGCCGTATTCGGAATCGTCTTTGCTTTGGGAGCGGTTTTCGAAAGGAAGGATGGCGATCGACTTTTCGCCGGCCAACACGTCGCCCACGCGAAACGTGAGCGTCGTCAGCATAGCGACCAAGACGGCGACGGCGACGAGCGCCGCGATCAGCATCGAGCCGGCCGTCCGCGGCCTTGCCAGCAGGCCGGCGCCGAAAGCGACGACGCGCCGAGGTCCAGCAGCGCCGCCGCCGGCCGGCGTTTTGATCGCAAATGCTTCGATCGTTTCGGCCATCTTGTCGAGCTGAAGCAGACCGCGCGGGGTGAGGCGATCGAAAACCGGCCCGCGAATTGTTTGCCGCACCGCAGCCGACACCAGTGCGCTGCCGGGATCGCTCTTCGCCATCAGGCGCGCCGCGACGTTGACGCCATGGCCGAGAAGGTCGCCGTTTGGCTGTACAATGACGTCGCCGAGGTGCACACCGACACGCACTTTGGGCTCGCAGGTCTCAGCGAGCTCGACCGCGGCCTCCACGGCTGCGAGGCTCGAGCCGAACTCCAGCATGAAGCCGTCGCCCGCCGTGTTGAACACGCGCCCGTGGTGGCGGGCGGCGATGGCTTCGATTGCGCTACGCAGCGCTGCAACTTCGGCGCTGGTCGCCGCCTCGTCGGCTTCCGTGCGCGCCGAATAACCGGCGACATCAAGCGCGACGATCGTGGCAAGTCGTCTTCGAGGCGGGGCGAGGTCGGCCATTGGTGCTGCATGGTAGTCCGGGTGGGCCGGCGAACGCCATCGTCACTGGCCGATGTTGGCGCCGAGGAAGGCTTCGATTTCGCCGAGGACTTTGATCGTCGAGTCGCGGCGGAGGAATTCGTGGCCCTCGTTGGGGATCGTGACGTATTTGACTCTCTTGCCGGCTCTGACCAGCGCGTCGTTCATGAGCTTGCTTTGGTCGGTCGGGACGATGTCGTCGGTCAGGCCGTGCACCAAGAGCACGGGAGCGACGAAGTTCTCGGCGTGCAGCGCCGGCGAGACGGCGGCGAGGGCGCCGCGATCGACGACGGGATCGCCGATCAGCTTCACCCAATACTGATAGACGCCGGAGCCCGCGCCGAAACGCGCTTTGCGGTTCTCGAGGAAGCGGGGAAGGTCGCTGACGCCGGCGACGCTCGCCACGCATTTGTAGAGATTGGGCGTGAAGGCGCCGCCGACGAGCGCGGCGTAGCCGCCGTAGCTGCCGCCGACGATGCAGATGCGGTTCGGATCGGCGGAGCCGTCGCGGATGAGCGCGTTGACGCCGTCGGTGATGTCGTCCTGCATGCGCCGTCCCCACTGGCGGTGGCCCGCTTCTTCGAAGGCGCGGCCATAACCGGCCGAGCCGCGGAAGTTCGGCTGCAGCACCATGTAGCCGCGGTTGGCGATCACCTGCGCCAAGAGATCGTACTGCACGTAGTCGCGCAGCTCCGGCCCGCCGTGCGGCAAGACCACGAGCGGCAAATTCTTGGCGTCGTTCTTGCCCGGCGGCATGGTGAGGTAACCCGGGATCTTCACGCCGTCGCGCGCCTTGTATTTGACGATGAACACCTCGCCCAATTCTTGGCCTTGGATGTCCGGTTGATGTTGGCCGATGAGGCTTGCTTTGTTGGCGGCCAGGTCGAGGTAGTAGTACGAGCCGGGATCGTGCGGGCCTTGGGTCTCGACGACAAAGCGCTTGCGGTCGCGCGACCACGACTGCGAGCGGACGATGGAGGCGTCGACGAAGGTGACCTCGAGCTTGGCCTGTAAGGCGACGAGCCCGGGATCGAAATAGCGGCGCTGCCAGAGGTCTTCGACGTAGTAGACGCCGAGCAGCCTGGTGTCATACGGGTCATAGATCGGCCCGCCGACGGGCTGGCCGATGTCGACCGTCGGGTGTTCGAAGATCGGCTTGCCCAATTTCTTCGTCGTGACGTCGTACTCGAACAGGCCGTAGCGGTCGCTCGTCTGGCGGCTGGCGACGATGGCGATGCGCGGATCGTCGGTGAAGCCTTCGATGTGTAGGTCGGGCAACTCGCGCTCGCCGTAGCGCGCGATCTCGTCCCAGCCGGCGCCGTCGCTGCGGCGGAGATAGACTTCGAAACGATGCTCGTCGCGCAGCCAATCCCAGCGCACGCGCGGGGTTCCGCCGACGTCGGTGAGCCAGGCCGCGGTGTTCTTCGTGCCTTCGACGACAAGCTCGGCCTCGCCGCTGTAGACGTCGACGCGATAGAGATTGTTCGTCCCGTCGCGGTCGCCGCCATCAAGACCGAGCGCGGATCGTCGGGCAGCGGATGCACGATTTCGGAGAGGTTGATGTTGGAGCGAAAGCGCGGACTGTCGCCGAACAGAACGGTCTGGTTGAGGCCGTCGCGATCGATGGCGATGATGCGCGAGATCGGGATTATGAAAGCGATGGGTCCGAGCGACCAGATCGAGGCTGACGTGAGTGAGATCAGCAGACGATCGTCGTTGGCCCACTCGACCCAATTGACGTTGACGCCGGCAGGCGCGGCGATCGCGATGGGCTTTGCCCCCTTCGTCTCCATGTCGAGAACGTTGACGCTGGAGCGGTCGCCGCTCCACACGGGCGCCGCGATATAGCGGCCGTTCGGCGAAACCCTGGGGCGGACGACTTGCGGGTTGCCGACGAAGGTCTCGAGCGGGATGCGAGCGACGGCGTCGCGCGAAACTGCGGCGAGCGCCAAAATGAGCGCAATGGCCGCGAGAATGAACGCCCGCCCGATGGTCACAACAGCCCCCCGCCGCAACGGCCCTAAGGTTAGAGGGCGCTGCGCAAAACGAAAAGGGCGGAGATGGCCCCGCCCTTGGCGTCTTTGTGCAATGCAGTCGCCTTATTCGGCGTCGTCGCCCATCTTGAAACGCAAACCGACGGTCAGCGAGTGCTTCGTCAGGTCGTCGAAGTCGATGGTGGCGACCCCGGCGCCGGCGGACAGGCTTGGACCGGCGGCGTTGAAGTAGCGGTATCTGAACGTCAGATCGGTCGAGCTGCCCAGCGCCCAATTCGCGCCGACAATGCCTTGCCAAGCAAAGCCGCTGTCGTCGCCTTCCGCGCCGCCGACCTCGAAGGTCGTCTGGTCGTAGCCGCCGCCGAGGCCCAGTTCGAGATCCAACGAGGGCGAGACCGAAATGTCGTAGATCACGTTGACCATGAGCGACTGTTCGGTGATGTCGATATAGCCGCCGGAGTCGGTCGAGTTTTCGCGATAGCCGAGTTCGCCTTCGAGGCTCCAGCCTTTTGCGAATTCGTGGCCGACCGTTCCGAACAGGGCCCAGCCGCTGTCCGTCGTGAACGTGCCGCTGCCCGGGACGCCGCCAAGCGTGCCGACGGCGTCGACGTCGTCCATCAAGTTTGCGCCGGTTTCGGCGCTGATATACCAGCCGCCGGCATGCGCCGCGCCCGCCAACGCAATGGACGCAACGGCGCCCATGAGTAGTGTCCGTGTTTTCATAATGGCCCCCAAAACTACACAACAGTGCACGCCATGCCGTCGTTTCTCGCGGCTTCGGCTGCAACCAAGCGCAATGTAAGTTCGCGAGTGCGACGCCACCATGATGGTCGCGCCACAATCCTTTTAAATCGCCGTCAGGATTCTCTCGCCGGTTGTGCGAGGTGAATCGCGGAACAAGCCGCCGCCGAAAGCAGCGACAGACTGATACTTAATTTCCGAGATGCTTCGCCAGAAACGCTTCGAGCTCGGTCAGAAGCTTTAGATCCGACTCAGGCTTGGAGAAGTGGTGACCTTCGTCTTCGACGGTTACGAATTGGACGTCCTTGCCGGCGGCGCGCAACGCCTTCTCCATGCGTTTGCTCTGATCGATCGGCACAATGTCGTCATCCTCGCCGTGAATGAGGAGCACCGGGACTTTGAAATTCTGCGCCTGAAGGGCGGGCGAGGCCGCCTTCATTTGCGCGAGGTCGACTTTCGGGTCGCCCAGCCGCTTGACCCAGTAATCGTAGATCGCGGATTCGTCGCCGAAGCGCTTTTCTTCTTCCTCGAGCATGGCGGGGATGTCGCTGACGCCGGCGATCGCGACGACGCATTTGTAGAGCTCAGGCGTGAACGCGCCGCCGGCGAGCGCGGCGTATCCGCCGTAGCTTCCGCCGACGATGCAGACGCGGTTCGCGTCGGCCGTGCCGTCGGCGATAAGCGCCTTTACGCCGTCGCTGACGTCGTCTTGCATGCGGCGGCCCCATTGACGATGGCCAGCCTCGGCGAACGCTTTGCCATAGCCGCCTGAGCCGCGGAAGTTGGGCTGCAAGACGGCATAGCCGCGATTGGCCAGCATCTGCGCCCAATGATCATACTGCACGAAATCGCGCACTTCGGGCCCGCCGTGCGGCATGACGATCAACGGCAGGTTCTTGTCGCCTTTGCCGGGCGGCATCGTGAGGTAGCCGGGCAGCTTCGTTCCGTCGCGCGCTTTGTATTTGATGATCAGCACTTCGCCGAGCTCGTTGGCGGCGATATCCGGATAAGCGCGGCCGATCAGCGAAGCGTTGTCGCGCTTGGTGTCGAAAAGATAGAACGAGCCCGGATCCTTGGGCCCTGAAATTCCGAAGATCAGCCGCGTGCGGTCTTGCGACCATGAGCGGGCGCGAACAATCGCGGCGTCGGGGAAGGTGGCTTCGAGCCTGGTTTGAACGCGGGCGAGCTCAGGATCGAAATAATTCAACTTCCACACGTCCTCGACGAAGTAGACGCCGACCAGCTTTGCCGTCAGCGGGTCGTAGATCGGACCGCCGACCGGATCGCCGACATCGACGCTTGGGTGCTGAAACAGCGCCTTGCCCATTGCGCGCTTGGTCAGGTCGTATTCGAAGAGGCCGTAGCGGTCGCTCGACTGACGGCTTACGGCGATGGCGATATTCGGATCGTCGGTGAAGCCGACGAGATCGAAATCGGGAAGGTCGCGTTGGCCATACTCGGCGATGAGATCGAAGTCGTCGCTGTCCGCCTTGCGGACAAAGATTTGGACCTTGTCGCGGCGTGGGCGAAAGTCCCAACGTACGCGCGGCGCGCCGGCTCGGTCGGCCAGCCACTGGATGGTGTTGACGTTGCCGCGCTGAACCAGTTCGGCCCGGCCGTCGTCGACGTTCACCTTGTAGATGTTGAAGCGGCTGTCGTCGTCGTTGGCCGCCATCAGCACCGCTTTGGGATCGTCCGGCAATTGGTGGATGATGCCGGAGAGATCGCGGTTTTGACGAAACTTTCGCGCCTTGGCGAACAGCACTTTGAAGTTTCCGCCGTCGCGGTTGATGGCGACGACGCGCGATTGCGACGTGTCATAGGTTTGGCCGTACCAACGTTCGGTCGACGGCTTCGACAGGCCGATGAGAAGCCTGTCGTCGTTGGCCCATTCGACCCAGTCGACCTCGACGTCGTCGGGGATCGCGATCGTTTTGAGCGGCGTGCCGGGCGGGGCGTCGACGTCGTAGGTGGCGACAAGACTCTTCTTGCCGTTGCGCATGGGCACGGCGACGTGCTTGCCGTCCGGCGTGATCTTCGGCTGCGCGATCGCCGGGTCGGCGGCGAACTTTTCGAGCGGCACCCGCGCGGCGCTGGGCGACGCGCAAACGGCGAAAAGGGCGACGAAAGCGGCCGCGCACGCGGCTCGACGAATCTGAAACATGCATCCCCCCGGACGACTGTCGCTGCAATAACAGGCTCGCGCGCCGCCAGTCCAGATGCGGCGCGATCACAAACGATGGCAGGCGCAGCCTCTTTAACTTACTCGCCGGCGGCGGGCTCGGCGGCGGGTTTGGCAGCTGACGCGTGCGCCGGTTTGTCGAGGCGGCCGATCAGCGGCGAAAGCGCCAGCATGACGACGCCGATCCCGGTTCCCCAGATCGCGACTTGCGTGAAGACGGCGATGTAGGTCGCGAGTGCGGCCGCCGGGTCGAGCACTTCGCCGGCCACCGTTTGTTGCGCGGTCAGCCGCGCGATGAAGGCGGCGAGGAGGCCGGCCCAACCGCTGGCCAAGAACCAGGTCGCCATGATCGTCGCGGTCGTCGCGGGCGGCGACAGTCGCGTCATCTGCGAGAGGCCGACCGGCGACAGGCAAAGTTCGCCCGTCGTGTGCAGGAAATACATGGCGATGAGGAAGACCATCGGCACGCGGAAATTGGCGTCGGCGAAGTTCTCAGCGCCCCAGACGAGGACGAAGAAGCCGGCGCTGATCTGTAAGAGCGCGAGGCCGAATTTTGCCGGCGCATTGGGGTCGAGCCGGCGCGGCTCGAGATAGGCCCAAATCGCCGCGAAGAGCGGCGCAAGCAACAGAATGAAACCTGAGTTGATCGAGTTCGTCTGCGCCGGCGTGAATTCGACGCCGAGGATGTTGAGGTCCATGTTGCGCTGGGCGAACTGGTTGAGCGAGGAGGCGCCTTGATTGAACAAGGTCCAGAACACCGTCGAGGTCGCGATCAAGAAGAGCGCGAGCAGGAGGCGAGAAGCCTCTTCGCGCGTGCATTCGCGCATCATGTAGAGGCCGAGATAGGAGAGCACGCCGATGGAGACGACGCCGAGCGCGTAGCCCACGATCTCGAAGCGCTGAACGAAAAACCAGACGAGGGCCAGGCCCAGGAGCGCTGCGAGATAGAGCAGCCATTCGAATTTGATCGGACCCAAGACGGGCCTTGCGAGGCGCGCCGGGTCGGGCGGTTCGCCGTGGCCCTCGAGCAGCAACTTGCCGCGCACGAAGACGATGTAGCCGGCCAACATGCCGACGCCGGCAAGGCCGAAGCCCGCCCACCAACCCACCGTCTGGCCCAACCAACCGCAAATGATGCCTGCCCAGAACGAGCCGAGGTTGATGCCGTAGTAGAAGAGCGTGAAGCCGGAATCGCGGCGCGGGTCGGCTTGCGGATAAAGCTGGCCGACGAGGGATGAGATGTTGGGCTTCAGGAAGCCGACACCCATCGCGATGAGCGAGAGCGCGAGATAGAAGATGCCGGTGAAGAACGGATCGCGGTCTTTGACCGACAATTCGTAGGAGCCCTTGGCCAGAACTGGCGGCAGCGGCGCGCCGACCGGCAAGTCCTTGATCGCAAGGCCGCCATCGGGGCTCGCGCCGATCTTGTAGAGCGCGTCGCCGATCTTGAGGCGGACGTCGCGCACGTTGCCGCGGCCTTCGGCTTGGAAGGTGAACTCGGCGCCTTGATAGGTCAGCACCTGAGTGGCGCGCGGGCCCTCGATCGCCATCGTCGAGTGGCCGGCGACGAGGAGCAGGGCGCCGAACGCCACCGCCTTGCGGGTGCCCAGATAGTGGTCGGCGAGGAAGCCGCCGATGACGGGCAGCACGTAGACGAGCGCCGAATAGGCGCCGAAGACGCCGTTGGCGAACGTGTCGTCGTACATCAGATGCTGCGTCAGGTAGAAAATCAGCAGCCCGCGCATGCCGTAGTAGGAAAAGCGCTCCCACATCTCGGCGAAGAACAAGATGAAAAGGCCGCGCGGATGGCGGCGGATCTGCAGAATCACCGGAATGATGGTGACCGCGGTGACGACGAGGCCGATAACGAAGACGAGGTTCATGCGGCTGTCATAACACAAGGCGACAGCCTGTCCGAAATGCAAATGCTGTCATCCCGGCCGAGCGAAGCGAGAGCCGGGACCCAGGAGACTGGGCTCCGACTCTCAGCCTGTCTCTCCTGGGTCCCGGATAGTAAGGCTCGCAAGACCGCTGCTTGCGCAGCGGGCTCGCCTAACTTCCGGGATGACAGCTTGTTAGTTGAAGAGGGACTACATCCCCTTCTTGATCTCGACGGTAACGTCCGTGCCGTCGGTGCCCTTTTGTGTCCACTTGTCGCCGACTTTGTGGTTGCCCTGATATTCGGTGCAGGCTTCCTTCGGCGCCGGCGTGTCCTTGGGCGCGGTCGCGGGCAGGTTCGGCGTCGCGCAATATTTGCCGTCCTTAATCGCCCACTTGCCCGAGCCCTTCTCGCCCTTCGAACCTTCGACCGTGAACGTGCCGTCGCCCTTGTACCAAATCTTCGACGTCTCGCCTTTGGCGTTGGTGACGAGCACGGTGTTGCCTTCCGCTTCCTTCATCGTGTCGGCGAAAGCGACGCCGGCGAAACCGATCGCGGCGACGGCGACACTCAAGAGCGCTAGTTTCCTCATCGTCTTCTCTCCCATGAACGCCCCAGCCCTGACGGCTTGGGGGGCGCTACGTTTATAGCGGCGCTGGCGCGCGTTGTGGAAGCACGCGCGGGCTCAACCCTTTAGACACGCCGTGCGGGAGTCACGACATCAAATTTCCCGCGTTCGCCTACCGAAGTCTGGTCGCCGACGTCTAGCTCTATTTCGGTTGTTGGGCCGCTGCACCCGTCGGTTCTTTGTCCTTTTTCGGTTTGGGCCCGGCCGCCCTGAGGTTCATGAACAAGTTCAGGATGTCGAACCAGAATGGCGCGCCGAGCGAGGCGGCGAGGCCAGTGATGAGCCAGCCCAATATCGCCGAAAGCCAGGCAACGAGGGTTAGATCGCAGACCGAGCCGGACCATCCGATTGGCAGTTTCAATTTCAGGAGTTCGGACACTTGGCCGTCCAGGTTGTCGAAACTGGGAGCCGAATTCACTTCAAGCTGCGCCTTCTCGCCCGGCTTGGGCGGCGGCGTCCCATCGGCCGGTGGCGCGGACGGCGGCTGCGGCGCATCAGCGCCGCTGGCGGGGCCGGCGGGCGCCGCGGGGCCCGTTGGGTGCGTCGCGCGGTAGGCTTCGGCTGCCGCAACAACGTTCGCCCTTAGCGTTTCGTCTTGCGCCAACTTACTGGCGATGCCGATCGAATCGACATTCAAGACAACCGCCAGCACGAGGCCCGCGAGGAGCGTGAACCACTGCGTCCGGCGCTTATAGGCGCCCGACACCCTGTCCATGGCGTCGTCGTACCAGGTTGCGATCGACTCCCTTAGCTTGTTGAGATCGCCTTTCGCCTCGCGCTGAAAGAGATCGAGCGCCTCGCGCAACTTCGAGTCTGCGCGCGGCTGGTACGGTTCCAGCGCCTTCACGACATCCGCTTGGCTTCCCTTGGTCAGCACGTCGACGAGCGCCAAAGCGAAGTTTCGCGACGGGATGTAGGAAGGCTTTTCGCGCGTCTTCGTGCTCTTGATGAGCGCGTGGCCGAACACCTTCTCGAAAAGGTCGCCGGTAGCGCCCGCTTCAAGCAGGCGTTTGATGCCCTTCTCTAGTTCTTCGCCGCGCAACTGAAGAACGTTTGCAACGATCTCCAGAAAGGCGCTGACGATTAGGCCCATCAACAGATAAACAAAGATCAGGCCGATGCCGACCTCGACGATTGGTCCAAAAGACATGATCGCCCCGCTTCACGATTGCGCCGACGGGTCGCTATGAACTGGCGTCCCTCAGTACTTGTTTGTACTGGGAACTATAGACATAAAAAAGAGCTGCAAGAATGTTCAACTGTGGGAAGAAACTCCCGGCTCAACCGCACTTAGGGGGCGCATCGGAAAGTGAAGCGGTCACGCAGTCGACGTCCTGCTTGCCCTTGTCGGCGACCAGACGAGCGCGGCGAGGATCACGGCGGCGAGGACGAGCGCCGGGACGTCGCCGTACAAGTGACCGAAATGCTCCGCGTGCTGCAAGGACTGCACCGCCATGATCGCGCCGTGCACGAGGCTTGAGACGATCGTGAACCAGATGAGGCTGAGGTTGGCCTGCGGATCGCGCGCGGCGTTGATGAGGAAGGCGCCGAGCGTCGCGTAGACGCCAACGATCATCATGAAGTAGTGCGACTCATACGGCGCGCCCTCGTGCCACGCCCAGCCTGACGGCCAAACGATCGAGAGCGGGTAGACCGACAAGAACGCAAGCCCGAACGCGACCAGGGCAATCTGGAGCAGTTTGTTTCTGGACATGGGGTTTCCTTTCTATCCGTCGATGTCGAGGCCGAGGGCGAGGCGGCCGCTGTAGCGCAGTTGCGGTTTTTCCTGGAGCGGGTGGAAGCGGCCGGCTTGTACGTCGCGGAAAGCGCGCTCTAGTCCCAGGCTGCGATAGAAGGCGGCGCCGCCGGCGAGCTCGAGCGCGCGCTCGACGGTTTTGATCGCGTTCTGGCCGACGAGCTGGCGGCGGATCATCGCGCGGCTGGTGGTCTCAGGCCCCGGCTTGTCGTTTTCGGCGATGCGGATCATGTCGGCGAGGGCGATGTCGAGCGTCGCGTGCGCGTTCTCCATGTCGCCGGCGATGTAGGCGAGGTTGCCGTCATCGGGCTTCTTGCGCGCGACCTCGAGCGCCTTGGCGCGCGCCGCGTCGGCGACGCCGGCATAGGCCGAGTAGATGATCGGGAAGGCGATCATCGAGATGACGTGGAAGAGGTGATGCCACTTGCCTTGCGGGCGGCGGCCGGAGATTGCGGCGTCGGGCACGAAGACGTCGTTGAGCTCGACGTCGTTGGAGCCGGTGCCGCGCATGCCCATCACACGCCAGGTGTCGTGGATCTTCACGCCCTCCGCCTTGAACGGCACGGCGAAGTGGAGAACCGTCGCGCCGGTTTGCGGATCGTCGGTCACCGCGCTGGTGACCAGAAGGTCGCCCATCGGCGAGCCGCTGGCGAAAATCTTGCGCGCCTTGATGCGATAGCCGCCGTCGACCTTGGTCGCGGTCCCGAGGCTCTTCAGCCAGTCGGAGCCGCCGCTCGAGATGCAGACGAGATTCTCGGCCGCGATGCGCTTCAGAAGGCCGTCGGTCGGCGCTTTGTCGTTGCGCCAGCGCCAGGCGGCCACGGCGACGATGTGCGAATGCATGGCGAAGGCGAGCGCGGTCGAGGAGCAGCCCGTGGGGAGCCGGCGGATCACGGCGCAGAGCTCGCCGTAACTTGCGCCGTGGCCGCCGAGCTCGGCCGGCACGTGCATCTTGAAGAAGCCCGCGTCCTTCAGGCGACGGAAGCCGCCTTCGACGAAGGTGTCGTCGGCGTCGTGTTGCGCGGCCTCTTTGGCGATGTCGCTTGCGATCTGATCAGCGGTTGCAAGCCAATCGATTTGCATGTGATCGAATCCGGCTTTTAATGCGAGAGCCATTGTACGCTCCATTTCGGTGTGCATCACAGTTTTCCAGAGAGACATTTGCGCCTCTAGTTCAGGAACTGAATCGCCTTGGTACAGATTCTGAAGTGCGCCAGACTTATTTTTGGCAAAGCCAACATCGTCATCCCGGGCGCGATGCAGCACGAAGTGCTGCTTCGCTGACCCGGGACCCAGCTTTCTTCAAGGGCAGCTGGGTCCCGTGTCTGCAGCGCATCACTGCGTGCTGCGCTGCGCACGGGATGACAAGGTTGATTGGCGTTTGACAATCTAGTGGAACCTGGCTTTGAGCGCCGCGAGGCCGCTTTCGTAAACGCCGGCAAGGGCTGTTTCGACGTCCTTCTCCTTGCCCGGCAAAGCGACGAAATCGCCGTGCCAAACGATGGTGGAACCGTGCCCGTTCGGCTTGACGCTGATTGTTCCCAGATATTTCGTCGTCGGCAGAGGACTCGCGACGAAGTCGTACGAGTAGGAGTACTTCACGTCGTCGCGCGCTTTTTCCGTCTCGACGAACGACACTTTGCCGTCCTTGGTGACCAGCGTACGGATCGGCGGCGCCTTGCCGTCCGTCACGCAAACGCCGACCAGCGGGTGCCAGTCCTTGATGGCGCAGAACGGACCGATCGTCGACCACACGGCGGCGGGCGGCGCGTCGACGTCCATCGTGCGCGTCAGCGAACCGGCTGACGCTGCGGAAGCCGCTGCGACGACGGCGCCGAGAGCGTAAACGGAAACCAAAGCAGCTCGAGCTTTGTGCGCAAAGACACGCTCGCGCGGGGCGATACGGTGAAACGGCATGGCACTCTCCTTTGTTTTCGTGTGCGGGCGAGAGGTGGGGATTGGGGGCGTCCGTCACCAGTTCAGGAAGTGAACTCGCCCAATACAGTTTCTGAACTAGGCGGGCCCGATTGCCGGGCTTATGATCGCCGTCACAGTTTTGGAGACGGTTCGATGACGCAAGGCAGCTACAGGCAGTTCTGTCCGGTCGCGATGGCGGCGGAGATCTTGTGCACCCGCTGGACCGTCGTTCTGTTGCGCGAAATGCTCGCGGGCTCGACGCGGTTCAACGATTTGCGCCGCGGCCTGCCGCGCATGTCGCCGGCGCTCTTGTCGCAACGCCTCAAAGAATTGGAGCAGGCGCAGGTCGTGACGCGCGAGAAAGTAGACGGCGAGCCTGGCGTCTTCGAGTATCATCTGACGAAGGCGGGGCAGGAGCTGAAGCCCTTGATCGAAGGCTTCGGCACGTGGGGCCAACGCTGGGTCGAATCCAAAATCTCGCTCGACAATCTCGACGCGCAACTCCTGATGTGGGACATGCGGCGCAGCCTCGACTTGAAGCCGCTGCCGAAGCGGCGCGCGACGGTGCAATTTCAATATCCCGACGCGCCGGCGGCGCAGCGCCAATGGTGGCTCGTCGTCGCGCCGGGCGAGGACGTCGATCTCTGCATGGTCGACCCGGGCTTCGACGTCGATCTCTACGTGTCGAGCGACCTCAAGACCATGACCTCGATCTGGATGGGCATGGAGACCGTGCGCCGCGCGGTCGCGACCGGGTGCTTGAAGCTCGTCGGCGACAAGCAGCTGGCGTCGAACATGCAAACCTGGCTGGGCCTCAGCCCGTTCGCCAAGGAAAAACGCATGGTGGCGTAGAGCCATCCCCCTCCCCCTTGTGGGGAGGGGTGGGGGTCTGCTGACTCCACACAATCGACAACTTTGATCCACTGCGCGGCGTCGCCGCCGCAACCCCCACCCCTACCCCTACCCCTACCCGCAAGGGGGAGGGGGAAGTTAGAGCGAGCTCGTTCGTACCGTTGTGAGGTTAGTTGACAATATACTTGTCATTCCTATATGACAACATATCTGTCATATGGAGATAAGCCATGCCCACACCGGAAGCGGCGGAGAGTTTCATCCGCGCGCAGTTTGATCCTTTGCAGTACGCGGCGTTTTTTGGCGTGTTTTTCGTCTTTGCCGCGCTCGAGGCGCTGGCGCCGAGAGACCCAGAGCCGCCGGCGCGGCTGTGGCGGTGGCCGACCAACGTCATCCTGACCGCGGTCAACATCGCGCTCCTCAGCGCCATGCCCGTGGGCATGATCGCGGCCGCCGACTGGGCCAAGGCGAACGGGTATGGCGCGCTCAATATGTGGGAGGTCGCTCCGCTCGCGGCGTTCATCGCCGGGTTCTTGGGCCGCGCCTTTCTGTCGTGGGGAACGCACATCTTGAACCACAAAGTGCCCTTCCTGTGGGCGATCCATCGTGTGCATCACGCCGACACGCGGCTCGACGTCTCGACGACGGTGCGCTTTCACCCGCTTGAGTTCGTGGTGACGACGCCGCTCGCGCTCGCCGGCGTCGTCGCGATCGGCGTGCCGCCGTTTGCGCTCCTCATCTACGAATTGATGGACGCGAGCATCACGGTGTTTTCGCACGCCAACGTGCGCTTGCCGTGGTGGATCGACCGGCCGCTCAGCCTCTTCATCGTCACGCCCGACGTGCACCGCGTGCATCATTCGTCGTATCAGCCGGAGACCGACAGCAATTACGGCGCGATGCTGACGATTTGGGATCGCGTGCTCGGCACCTATCGGCGCAAGGCGGCGGGTGACTTGGCGGCGCAGGAGACGGGCCTCAGCGAAGTGCAGGATTCGCGCAGCCGCAACATAGTGTGGCTCCTGGTCCTTCCCTTCATTACGCTGCGCGAACGGGCGATGCGATATGCGAAGGGCTCATGACCAAGACTCAAAAAATGACGGCGCTGACGAGCGCGATACGGCTTGCGTTCAACCGGCTCAAGGGGCTCGGCGACGAGTTGCACAGCGACATCGGGGTCACGACTGCGATGCGCGCGGTGATGGAGACGCTTGCGGGGCAAGGGCCGATGACCGTGCCGCAAATCGCCAAACTGAAAGGCGTGACGCGCCAGCATATTCAGCTGCTCGCCGATGCGTTGACGGAGGCCGGGCTCGCTTCGGTGAAAGCGAACCCCGCGCATCGGCGCTCGTCGTTAATCGCGCTGACTGACAAGGGGCGGCGCCTCTTCGTCAAGATGGGCGCGCGCGAGGCGCCGATCATCGAGGAGGTCGCTGGCGAATTTGACGCGCAGGAGCTCGACCGCGCGACGCAGGTGTTGATGCGGCTCGCCGCGCGCCTCGAGACCTATGCGAAGGCGGAGGCCTGAGATGAGCTTGCGAAGCGCCATCGTTTCGCAATTCAAGAAGCCGCGCGGGATTTTGGGCCGCATCGTCGGGTGGATACTGGCGGGGCGCGGCTCGAACCTTCTGCGCAATCGCTGGACGGTCGATCTCATCGATCCAATGAGCGGCGACAAGGTGCTCGAGATCGGCTGTGGGCCCGGCGTCGGACTCGAGCTGTGCCTGAAGCGCGCGAGCGTCACCGCGGTCGGCGTCGATCATTCGGACGTGATGATCGCGCAGGCCCGGAGCCGCAATCGGAAAGCGGTGACGGCGGGGCGCTTGCGGCTGATCGAGGGCGCGCTCGAGGATGTGCCGCCGAACGCGGGGCCGTTCGACAATGTGTTTTCGATCAACCTGATCCTCTTCATCGACGACAAGGCGGCGTTCGCGGCGCGGGTGAAGAGCCTGATGAAGCCGGCCGGGCTCTTCGCCACGACCTATCAGCCGCGGCAGGCGAAGGCGACGCGCGCCGACGCGCTGAACGCGGCGGCCGAGCTCGCGCAAGTGTTGGCGCGGGCCGGGTTCACCGATTTGCGCACGGAAGAACTCGACCTGAAGCCCGCGCCGGCGGTGTGTGTGCTCGCGAAGGCACCATAATCCCCTTCAGTTGTCATCCCGGAAGCGACTTTTCCCGACGCGGAACGCGTCGCTGGAAAAGTCAGCTATCCGGGACCCAGGGTCGCTGCTCCACCGCTTGTTCAGTGGCCCTGGGTCCCGGATAGTAAGGCTCGCAAGGCCGTTGCTTCGCAACGGGCTCGCCTAACTTCCGGGATGACAATTATAGTGATGCAAGGTTGGGAGGCCTTGCCGATGAAATTCTACTACTCGCCGGGTTCGTGTGCGCTTGCTTCGCATGTTGCGCTCGAAGACGTTGGCGCCAAGTACGAAGCCGTGCGGGTGAACTTTGCGGCGAATGAGCAGCGCGGCGCGGCCTATACCTCTATCAATCCGAAGGCGCGGGTGCCGTCGCTCGTGACGGAGCGCGGCGTGTTGACCGAGACGCCGGCGATCTTGGCCTTCATCGCGCAAAGCTACCGCCAAGCGCGGCTCGCATCGCTCGACGATCCGTTCGCCTTCGCCGAGGAGCAGGCGTTCAACGCCTATCTGTGCGCGACGGTGCATGTCGCGCACGCGCACCGCATGCGCGGCACGCGCTGGGTCGATGCGAGCGATGAGGCCGCGCTCGCGGCGATGAAGCGCAAGGTCCCGCATTCGGTCGGCGACTGCTTCGACCTCATCGAACGCGCGATGTTCAAAGGGCCGTTCGTGATGGGCGAGCACTACACGATGTGCGATCCCTATCTCTTCACCATCGCGCAGTGGTGGGAGGCCGACGGAGTGAAACCCGAGCGCTTTCCGCGCCTCGCCGACTTTCGCGCGCGCATGGAAGAGCGGCCCTCGGTCAAACGCGCGATCGCAATGGAGATGAGCTGACGCTGAGCAGACTTTTCTGGGCCTGAGCTCGCTTCGATTCAGCCTCACCACCAAGACACCAAGGGCGCCAAGTTTCACCAAGGTACCTTGCGCGTAGCGCACTCTATTTCTCGCGCCTTCGGCGCAGACCCTTCGTGAACCTTGGCTCCCTTGGTGTCTTCGTGGTGAGGCTGAGTCGACGCTGCAAATCCGCTTCAGGACGAGCCCGCCTATTGCGGCGTTTCCGTCGACACCGGCGACACGTCGGTGGGGGCGAATTCGTCAAGGTGCTCGGCCTTCCAGTGCATCGCCATCGAGATGCGCGAGCGGCCTGAGGGGTGGTCGTAGAAGACGATCTCCTCCCAAGGCGAGGGCTCGAGCTTGCGATACTCGGCGAGTTTGAGGGCGATGGTGGCGAAGCCGTCGGGCTCGCGCGCGGCGTTGAGGCCGAAGATGTCGGCTTCGGATTCCTGCACGCGGATCATCGTGTTGTAGACCGGGGTCGCGACATAGAAGACGAGCACGAAGAGCGCGATCAGGATCGGCATCGCCGCCGGGTCGGCCTGATCGCGCAAGCCGAACGAGGACCCCACCGCATGGAGCGTTCCTCGGAACAGCATGCCGACGATCGCGAAGATCACGGCGAAGAAGACGGCGAACATGATCAAGAGCTTGTAGACGTGGTTCAGCACGTAGTGGCCCATCTCGTGCGCCATCACCGCCTTCACTTCGGCCGGCGTCGCGCGGGTCAAGAGATTGTCGTTGAGCGAGATGCGCGTGGTGCCGAGCATGCCGCTGACATTCGCGCTGATGCGCTTGGTCTGCTTCGAGGCGTCGAACTGATAGACGTCTGTCGCCGGGATGCCGTTGGCTCTCGCGAGCGAAAGGATTTGCTCCTTGAGCGGACCCTCGACCATGGGCTTATAGGTGTTGAAGAGCGGCGCAATGAACACCGGCCCGATCGTGATAATGAAGGCCATGAAGACAATGCTGAGGCCCGCGCCCCACACCCACCACGTCTTCGGCGCGTTGCGGATCACGGCGTAAATCATGGGCGCAAAAACCGCCAAGGCGACGGTGCTGATAATGGCCTCGATCGCATAGTCCCGCGCCCAACCGGGAATGTCCTGGTTCGACATGCCGTATTCGTGCTCGCGCAAATAGCCGCGATAGAAATCGAAGGGGAGGGTGATGATGGTGAGCACGAGCAAAAGAACGGCGGTGTAGATCATCACCTGAAGCCAGCGCCAGCCGACGCGGCGTTCGGCGAAATCGCGCAGCGCGCGCGAACGGCCGGTCATGAGCACGAGCAAGGGCGCGAGGATGTTCAAGCCGGCCGCGATCGCATCGAGGACGTAGCCGCCTTCGAAATAGGCGTCCGACTTGGCGCGCGCGGGGCCCCAGACGGTGGCGAGGTAGGCTTCCGTCGCTTGATCCGGATCGAAACCGGCGGCGTGCGCGACGTCAGGCGTGACGACGATCGCTGCAAGCGCAAGCAGCGCGGTAGAACGGCTCAGCATGGCAATCCCCCCGGATCGAGGGGTGAGTGTAGCCTGGCCGTGCGCGGCGTGTCAGGCCCTGGTTCGATCAATTCTGCGCAGAAGGACGAGGGCGAGCCCCAGGACGCCGGCCGCAAGGCAAGACCAATGCAAGACGCCGAGCGGCACGAGGCCGAGGAGCGGGTTGGCGTCGCTGAAGGGCGCCAACGGACGCATGTCGGCGTGCATCAGGCTGTCGAGAACTATGTGCGAATAGGCGCCGAGCGCGGCGCCGATCGCGACTTTGGCGGTGGTCAGGCTCTTCCAGTTGAAAACATTGGGTAGGCCGATCGCCTCCGCTGTCCAGCGCGCGCCTAAATAGAGCGCAACGCCTGCCGGCCAAATCAGCGACGCGCCGACATAGGTGTGGAAGAAGCGATGCAGCGGATATTGATCGCTCAGCATGTAGACGAGCGGTTCGATGTCGATGAGCACGTTGGCGCCGCAGAAGGCCCAGAAGCTCACATGCTTCGGCGCCGCCGCATGGAGCGCTGCGCCTGGACCGAAGTGATAGGGCGTGAACGGCATCGCTGATCGCAGCTCCGCATTGAATGCAATTGCACTGCATTTTTTTCAATTTTTGCGGCTGCTGCATCGCACACAGCTCGTGTTGGACCAAGGTCCAATTTTGAGCGGTTGGGTGGAGGCGTCCAATTTGTGGGGACGGGGTGGGGCGCACTCGCGCGTAACTAACGCTCGAAAGGACACCCCATGAAGCTCCGACAATTCGTCGTGCCTAGCGTTGCGGCGTTGGTTTTCGCCGCTGGTCAATCCTTCGCCGCGCCGGCGACTGCGCCCGCGAGGTCTTCGGTCGATCCGGCCGCCGTCGCTGCGCTCGACAAGATGGCGGCGGCGCTTCGCGCACACCAGACCTTCGAACTCACCGCCGACACCACCAACGAAGACGTATTGGGCAGCGGCGAGAAGCTGCAATACGAAGGCAAGGTCCACATCATCGCGCGGAGGCCCGATCGGTTCCGGGTTACGGTCGTCTCCGACACGCGCAACCGCGAATACATCTACGACGGCCGGACGGTCACGATCTTCTCGCCGAGACAGGGCATGTACGCGACCGTCGCCGCGCCGCCGACGATCCGCGAAACGATCCAGAAGGTGCGCGACGAGCGCGGCGTCGAGTTGCCGTTGGCGGACCTTTTCGCTTGGGGCACTGACAGGGTCTCGGCCCAGAAGCTGACGTCGGGATTTCTCGTCCGGCCTGAGACGATCGAAGGCCGCTCCTGCAATCACTACGCTTTTCGTCAGCCGGGCGCCGATTGGCAGGTCTGGATCGCCAACGATGAAAGCGCGCTGCCCTGCAAAATCGTGATCACCAACCGCGATGACGCGAGCATGCCGCAATACACCGCCGTCCTGCACTGGGACTTCCCAACGTCGGTCGCGGAGTCCGACTTCATCTTCGATCCGCCGTCTGGGGCCAGACAGATCGCGATCGCCGACGCCCGCGCGATGGCGGCAAGTCGGGGGGCGAGGTGAACGCCATGAGAATCACAATCGCACTTTCCACATCGATCGCAGCGATGACGCTGCCGCTCCTTGTGATCACATCGCTTCAGGCGGCGCCGGCGAAAGTCGCTGGCGCTAACCCACACGCAACGCCGATCATCGGCGAACCGTTCGTGCTCGAACGCCGCGGCGGCGGCGGTCGCGGCGGCGGCGGCTTCGGTCGTGGCGGCGGCGGTCGCGGCGGCTTCAGTCGCGGCGGCGGTCGGGGCGGCTTCGGTCGTGGCGGCGGCTTCGGTCGTGGCGGCGGCGGTTTCAGCAATCGCGGCTTTGGCGGACGCGGCGGCTTCAATCGCAGTGGCTTCAACCGCGGCGGCTACGGCGGCGGCTTCGGCAATCGCGCTTTTAGCGGCAACCGCGGCGGCTATGGCGGAAGCTATGGCAACCGCGCTTTTAGCGGCAATCGCGGCGGCTACGGCAACAGCGCGTTTAGCGGCAACTACGGCAACCGCGGCGGTTATGGAAGCTATGGCAGTCGCGGACTTCGCGGCGGCTCGAACTCAAGCATCAACTACGGCGGCCGCAACTACGCCAGCCAACTTCCCGCCAATCGTCCGGGCGGCGGATACAATCGCCCCGGCGCCGGCGGCGGAGGCATCAACAATCGTCCGGGCAACGGCAATTGGAATGGCAATCGTCCAGGCAATGGCAATTGGAATGGCAATTGGAACGGCAACTGGAACGGTAATTGGAACGGCTACCGCGGCGGCTACTACGGGCGCGGCTACTACGGCGGCTATGGCGGCTACTACGGCGGCTATGGCGGCTACTACGGCGACTATTGGGACGACGGGTGGGGCACAGCAGCGGCGATCGCAACGACCGCCGCCGTCGCGGGCTCGATCATCAGCTCCCTGCCCGCTGGCTGCACCTCCGTCTACAACGGCGCTTACTACCAATGCGGCAACACGTATTACCAGCCGCAATACGTCGGCTCCGACGTGCAATACGTAGCGGTCAGGCCGTAGGCGCTTGCAGAAATCGCGCGGAGATCTGTTGAGAGCAACTCAGGGAACGAGGTGAACGCCATGAAAATCGCAACCGCACTTTCCAGCTCCATCGCTGCGATGACGCTGTCGCTCCTTACGACCACGTCGTTGCAGGCGGCGCCTGTGCAAGTAGCCGGCGCTAACCCGCACACAACGCCGATCATCGGTGAGCCGTTCGTACTCGAACGCGGCGGCTTCGGCGGCGGCCGCGGCTTTGGCGGCGGCGGTTTTCGTGGCGGCGGCTTCGGAGGCGGCTTCGGCGGCGGCTTTGGCGATCGCGGCCTCCGCGGCGGCTCGAACGCCAGCATCAACTTCGGGAACATGGGCGGCAGCTTCGGTCGGGGCGATAGTTTCAATCGCCCCGGCGGCGGTGGCGGGGGCACGCAATGGGGGGGCGGCGACAACCGTGGCAATTGGAACAACGGCAATTGGCACAACGGCAATTGGAATAACGGCAATTGGCACGGCGACTACTACCGTCGCGGCTATTACGACGGCGCCTATTGCTGCGGCTACTACGGCGACAATTGGGACGATGGGTGGGGCACAGCGGCCGCGATCGCAACGACCGCCGCCGTCGCGGGCTCGATCATCAGCTCTCTGCCGGCCGGCTGCACCACGGTCTACAACGGCGCTTACTACCTATGCGGCAACACGTATTACCAGCCGCAATACGTCGGCTCCGATGTGCAATACGTGGCGGTCAATAGGCCGTAGTAGCGAGGCGCGTCGCGAGAGGTGCTAGCGTAGAGTTGTCATCCCGGAAGTTAGGCGAGCCCGTTGCGAAGCAACGGCCTTGCGAGCCTTACTATCCGGGACCCAGGGCCACTGAACAAGCGGTGGAGCAGCGACCCTGGGTCCCGGATAGCTGACTTTTCCAGCGACGCGTTCCGCGTCGGGAAAAGTCGCTTCCGGGATGACAATGATCGGGATGACAGTGGTTGGGTGAATTGCGGGGCGCTCGCGAGTGGATTGCTCGGCGGGCAGCGGCGTTCTAGCTTGGCGCCAACCGCAATTGAGGGGCCCTCCCATGACCGCAATTAACGATGTCGCGAAGCTCGATTTCGACGGCGAGGTCGCCGTTATCACCTTGAACTCGCCGCCGGTGAACGCTCTCGGGGCCGGGGTGCGCGATGGGATCGCGCATGGCCTCAAACAGGCGACGGCGAACCCAGCGACGAAAGCCGTGGTTCTCGTTTGCGAGGGCAAGACGTTCATCGCCGGCGCGGACATTTCGGAATTCGGCAAGCCGCCGAAGGGGACGAGCCTCTTCGAGGTGATCGACGGCATCGAGAGCGCGCGCGTTCCGGTGATCGCCGCCATCCACGGCACGGCGCTCGGCGGCGGGCTCGAGGTCGCGCTCGGTTGCCACTATCGCGTCGCCGTGCCGTCGGCAAAGTGCGGCGTGCCGGAGGTGAAGCTCGGCCTCCTCCCGGGCGCAGGCGGTACGCAGCGGCTGCCGCGCATCGTCGGCGTTGAGAAGGCGCTCGAGATGACGGCGTTCGGCGAACATATCGGCGCGAAACAATGCGCTGAGATGGGGCTCATCGACGCCTTGGTCGATGAAGGCAAGTTGCGCGACGGCGCGGTCGCCTTCGCGCGCAAGATCGTTGCGGAGAAGCGGCCGCTGAAGAAGGTGCGCGATCTCACCGACAAGATCGACGCCGCGAAAGGCAAGCCGGAGATCTTCGCCGCCTTCCGCAAAGCGAACGCGAAGCGCTTCCGCGGCTTCGAGGCGCCGGAAGCCAACATCAAATGCATCGAGGCCGCGGTCAATCAGCCGTTCGACGAAGGGCTCAAGACCGAGCGCAAGCTGTTCATGGGGCTGATGACCGGGGTGCAGAGCCAAGCGCAGCGTTATGTGTTCTTCGCTGAGCGCGCGGTGTGGAAAGTGCCGGACGTGCCGGACGACACGCAGATGATTCCGATCACAAACGTCGGCGTCATCGGGGCGGGCACGATGGGTGGCGGCATTGCGATGAACTTTCTCAACGTCGGCACGCCGGTGACGATCGTCGAGACAAGTCAAGAGGCGCTCGACCGCGGGCTCGCCACCATCCGCCGCAACTATGAGAACACCGCCAAGCGCGGGCGGCTGACGATGGCCGACGTCGAGAAGCGCATGGGCTTGCTCAGGGGTTCGCTCGAGCTCGCCGATCTCAAGGACCGCGATCTCATCATCGAGGCCGTGTTCGAGAACATGGATCTCAAGAAGGAGATTTTCGGCAAACTCGACGCCATCGCGAAGCCCGGCGCGATCCTCGCGACCAACACGTCGGCGCTCGACGTCAATGTAATCGCGGCCTCGACCAAGCGGCCTGAAGCGGTGATCGGCTGGCACTTCTTCTCGCCGGCGAATGTCATGCGCCTCCTCGAACTTGTGCGCGGCGACAAGACGTCGAAGCCGGTGATCGCGACCTCGATGGCTGCGGCGCGCAAGATCGGCAAGATCGCGGCGCTCGTCGGCGTGTGTCCGGGCTTTGTCGGCAACCGCATCTTAGGCCAGCGCCAGCGCGAGGCGCAGAAGCTGATCCTCGAAGGCGCGATGCCGTGGGACGTCGATCGCGTGCTCTACGATTTCGGCTTCCCGATGGGGCCGTTCGCGATGTCGGACCTCGCCGGGCTCGACATCGGCTGGATCAAGGAGAAGTCGTCCTCGTCGACCATGCGCGAAGTCCTGTGCGAGATGGACCGGCGCGGGCAGAAGAACGGCAAGGGCTTCTACGACTACGACGCCGAGCGCAACGCGACGCCCTCGCCCGTCGTCGAGAAGGCGATCCTCGAGTTCGCGGCGAAGAAGGGGATCAACCGGCGCACGATCACGGACGAAGAAATCCTCGAACGCTGCATCTATCCGATGATCAACGAGGGGGCGAAGATTCTCGAAGAGGGCAAAGCGATCCGCGCCAGCGACATCGACATCGTGTGGATCAACGGCTACGGCTGGCCGGTCTATCGCGGCGGCCCGATGTTCTACGGGGACACGATCGGCCTGCCCAACGTGCTCGAAAAGATGCGCAAGTTCGAAGGACAGATGGGGGCCGAGTTCAAACCGGCGAAGCTGCTCGAGAAGCTGGTTGCGGAAGGCAAGGGCTTCAGGGATTTGAAGTGACCTCTTTCTTGCCCTTCTCCCTCTGGGAGAAGGTGTCGCGCGCGAGCGCGACGGATGAGGGACCTCGGCGCACCGGCGTCCCTCATCCGTCTCGCCGCTTCGCTGTCGCTCGCGGCGATCCACCTTCTCCCAGAGGGAGAAGGGCAACGTATTTTGTGGCGTGATTTGTGAGTGTGACCCTCAACGAGATCAAACAAAACCTGCGCTCGCGCGATCGGGAGGCGCGGGGGCGGGCGATGCAGGCTTTGCTTGCGCTCGCGCGCAACGATGAAGGTGTGCGTCAGGAGGCGCTCGCGATCTTCCTCGGCGCGGTGGCGCACGAGGATGCGCCCGCCGCCGCTCTCATTGCAGCGCATGGCGTCGCGGTGCTTGCGGGGGCGGACGAGGGGCGGAGCGCTTGGACGCGGCTCATCGAACGAGCGCCGATCGAAATCGCGGCGTCGTGCGCGTCGGTGGTCGATGCGTCCCTTGCGCCGGTGTTGCTCGATGTGCTGGAGAAACGCCAAGGGCTTGCGATCCAAGTTTCGTTCGTGCGCGCGCTTGGGCGGATGAAGTATGCGCCGGCGTTTGACGCGATCGTGCGGCGGCTCAACGACGCCGAGGTGCGGCCGCATGCCGTCGTTGCGCTCGGCGATCTCGGCGACAAGCGCGCGGTCGGGCATCTGACGCGGTTGCTTGCGGATGCGACCGAGGCGTGGGCGGAAGACAATCACGGGCCGATGCTGCGCGTGCGCGATCTGGCGAAGGCGGCGATCGTGAAGCTCGGCGGGCCGGTGGAAGCGCCGGCGCCTGAGCGCCTCGCGAAGGCGACTGCGCCTGCCGCCGTCGCGCCGACGCGAAGCTCGCCGCGGCCGAAGGCGGCGCCGTTCGATCCGTTGGTCTATCTGCCCTTGATCGCCGGACTTGCCGCGATGCCGTGGTTCGGCCTCGTTGCGTTTGCGGTGTTGTTCACGACGGGCCGCATTGCGACCAACGACGCCAAGACGCAGACGCTCGATCTCATCGCGATCATTCCGCCGGCGATCGGCCTTCTCGCCGCGGTCATCGTGGGGCTACGCGGCGGGCCGCGCAGCAAGACGGAGGCGTTGTGCTTGGTCGCGGGCGTCGTCCTCTGCGGAATCTTCGCCTTCAGCTTCGGCTGGGAGTACTTGCACCCGGATCCCAGGCGCTGATTGGCTTAGCCAAATCCGCGCGCGCTATTCGACAATACCACGAATACCACCATCCGGCGCCGCGAGCGGCAAGAAGCGTGGCGGCGCGCTGAGCCGAGCCGAAGAAAACCAGCAAGCGAATTGCTGCAGAGCAACGATACTCATTGAATGAACATTGAAGCTTTTGCAACACCTGGGAAAAAGTGTCGCCAGTGCAGGCGAATCGCATACCGTGTGATGTGCGTGCGTCTTCTCTGTCGAAGCTCGTCGCACTCTACTCATAGTCAGGACGATGTATTTCGCCCCGTTCTGGGCGCGAGTATTTTCACACTCAACTTCCTACCTTGTTCTTAGATTTGGTCGGGAAACTAATGGCAACGCAGCTTTGCAGCATTGCAATCACGGGCGTGGTTGGCGCGAAAGTCTCGCCTCTTCCTCCCGGGCAGCCGTGCGCGACCTATGTAACAGTGACTGGCGTGGTCTATTCCCCTCCAGGCAGTCCGCCGTGCGAGAGGATCGATATCACAATCGATTGCTCGCCCAACGGGATGGGCATTGTTGGAAGCGTCGACGTAAACGGGGTGCTCACCGGCGCCGCTCAACCCGGCAGTTTTCTGAGCGGCATGAGTTGGAGCGTCAAACTGCTCACGCCCTGCTGCTGCGGCAGCGGGACCCAAATCACAGCAACCTGTTTGAAGCTGAATTGTACGACGCACCAAAGCATTGATCTGCACTGCCCGAATCCGTGTTGCCCGACGATCGGCATGCCGCAGGTCACCTACGGCCCCTGCGACGCACAAGGAAAGTCCTCGGTCACGATCAACATACCGGTGACACCGGGGCCCCCTGCTGCTTGTCCGCCCATCACCAATTTTCTTTTGTATTTCGGTGATGGTCAGACTCAGACCTACTCGATTTCCGGCGCAGGCTCGATCACTGCGACGCACCAGTATTCGGCGGGGTCCTATTGGGCGACCCTGGTCAATACGACATTGGAGGGCTGTCCGCAGGTCCAAATTCCGATCACCGTTGAGTGCGACCCGAAGACACCGTGTCCCGAGTTTTCCGAGCTCAACTACAAGATCGGCGCGTGCAACTACGATGGTTCGGTGTCTGTCACCGGCGGCGCGTGGGTGTCGCTCGCGTCGGGATCGACGACGGTTCAGTGGTTTGTCGACGGGTCGCCCATCCCTCCGGCGATCGTGATCAACGCGCCGGGTGGTCAGGCGCCGCTTTCGTATTCGATGACCGGCGATGGGCAGACGCACAGCCTGACGCTGCAGGTTGTCGGAAAGAACTGTGCGCCGCTCAGCGCCACGCTGACGCTGCCAAAATGCGATCCATGCCCGCCGATCAAGTTCCAGGAGAAGATCCTCGACTGCAACAAGGACGGCACGCGCAACGTCGTCGTCGAGGCCCATCTCGTGGGGCCCACGGCGAGCACTCTTATCAATGCGCAGATGGTCGGCCCGTTCGGCACGGTTTACAACCAGGGCACAGGGTCGCTGACGATCGTGAGTCCCGTGTTCGCGTGCAACACGGGCACCATCACCGTCACCGTGATCGTGGGCGGGTGCCAGCAGTCGTATTCGTTTTTCGTCAAAGATTGCTGCCCGGACGTGCAGTTCGATGTCCGGTTTTGTGATCCGCCCGTCAGCGCGTCGGGCAAGTGCACGCGTAAAGCGACGTTCTTGGTGACGGTCACGCCTCAGCCAGGAACAAGTGTCCAAGCGGAGTTGCGAGATTCCGCGACGGGTACTGTCATCGACAATGGATACAGCTCGGGCGCGCCTTTCGAGCTTCACGGCTGGTACGACTACGACCCGGGGACAAATCCTCAGGTCGAAGTCGTCTTCCAGCCGCCGTTGGACAAGTGCAAGGCGACGACGCAGTTCTGCGTTCCGGATTGCCAAGACCTCTGGTGCACATATTTGTTTTCGTCGACCAGCGTTCTTCTGTCGGGCGCTCTTGGTCTTCTGGTGCTCATGGCCATTTCGGCCATAGGCCAAGCACTCTTGGGCGGGCCGGCATGGCTTGTTATCCTGCTGTGGAACGTGCCCACTTTGCAGCTTGCAATAACCAATTCGTTGTTCACGTCGGCTCTCGGGTTGGTCTCGCTGCTGGCCATTCTGGTCCTCGCCTACTGGTGGCTATGCAAGATATTTGGCGTAAAGGTGGGTTCGTGTTGTGGGACAATGTGCCTTTTTCGCGTCATCATGTGGCAGGTGCCGCTGATGATTGCGATCATGTTGATCCTGGCGATGCCCGCCAGTTTCCTTCTTACGATTCTCTTCGCAATCGTCCTCCTTGCGCTCGCTTTTGTTCTGTGGCTGATTTGGCGGAAGAAATGCTGTCCAGGCTATTGTGACGGTTGGTATTACTTGGCGCTCGCCGTGACGTTCGCTTACTCCACCTATTCCATCGTTTGGTTTTGGGCAGGTGTCAGCATAACCGGTCCCGGTTTCGCATTCATTCCTTGGATGAACACTCTTTGGCAAGGCGCACACAGCGCGTACCCATACTTAGTCGCTGCTTGCTGGCTGGCATGGGGAGTCTGTCTCGCGGCATGCCCACCAAAGACGAAGTAGGCCGCCAGAGGCAGCGTTGGCGTTTGAGTGAAGTGCGACTAACTGGGAGCAGATCGTCGTGAGAGGTCAGGGGTAATGAATCACAACTTGGGCGCCATGCGTCGCTCCGGAGCAAGCCAAAGCAAATGGGGTTCGTGCGATTTCTGCATGAACACATCGCTCGCACTTTGTGTGCTCGGCCTGCTCGTGTTGGGACTGGGGATGGGCGTCAAAGTCCCGATCCTTGCCGTGGTCGGAGGGGCGGCAGGCGTCAGCTTTGGCGTGACCTTTGCGCTTCATGTCGTGTTCTTCTTCGCGCGGGAGGCGGCGCCCGAGGTGATTGACAACGTCCCGGCGGTCGGGCCCTCGCCCTCGAACCGCGGGTGTGGCTGTTCGCGGCGATAGGCGACCGGTGAAGGGAATGCCGCCGATCGCGTGACGCAGCCGCCTTTTCAAGTTTGACAAGGCCGATTGGCCAGCGATTGCGCATCGTGCCAGTATGGGCGCGATCGGCATTCAACTTCAGGAGAAGAACATGCGTGAGGCGGTGATTGTTTCTTATGCGCGCACGGGGCTCGCTAAGGCGGCGCGGGGCGGGTTCAACAATACGGCGAACATGACGATGCTGGGGCACGCGATCCAGCACGCGGTGAAACGCGCCAGGCTCGAGCCGAAAGAGGTCGAGGACGTGGTTTCGGGTTGCGTCGCCGCCTCCGGCAACGTCGCGCGCGCGGCCGCGATGCTCGCTGGGCTGCCGATCACAACGGCCGGCGCGACGGTCAACCGCGCGTGTTCGTCGGGGCTCAACGCCATCGCCAACGCGGCGCATTACGTGACGCATGAGGGCGCGAACATCGTCGTCGGCTCCGGCGTCGATTCCATCACCTATCAGGGCGGCGGCGGCGGCGGGCGCGACGAGAAGTTGACCGAGATGTATCCGGACTTCTGGATGCCGATGATCGACACCGCCGACGTCGTCGCCGAGCGCTACAAGATCAGCCGCGAGTATCAGGACGAATATTCGCTGGAGTCGCAGCGGCGCATGGCGTCCGCCCAGCAGGCGGGCAAGTTCAAGGACGAGATCATCCCCGTCAAAACGAAGATGAAGAAGGTCGACAAGGAGACGAAGGCGGAGTCGCTCGTCGACTATGTCGTCGACCGCGACGAGTGCAATCGGCCCGACACGACGCTCGAGGGCCTCGCGAAGCTCGAGCCGGTCAAGGGGCCCGGCAAATACATCACCGCCGGCAACGCGAGCCAGCTCTCCGACGGCGCGGCCGCGGTCGTGATCATGGAAGCGAAGGAAGCCGAACGGCGGGGCTTACAGCCGATGGGCGCGTTCAAAGGCTGGGCGATCGCGGGGTGCAAGCCGGACGAGATGGGCATCGGCCCGGTGTTCGCGGTGCCGCGCTTGCTCGAGCGCCATGGTCTCAAGGTCGACGACATCGATCTTTGGGAATTGAACGAGGCGTTCGCGAGCCAGTGTCTCTACAGCCGCGACAAGCTCGGCATCGATCCGGCGAAGTACAACGTCAACGGCGGCTCGATCGCGATCGGCCATCCCTTCGGTATGACGGGCACGCGCCTCACCGGCCACGCGCTCATGGAAGGCAAGCGGCGCAAGGCCAAGAAGGTCGTCGTCTCGATGTGCATCGGCGGCGGCATGGGCGCGGCGGGATTGTTCGAGGTCTATTGAGCTTCGTGCTGCGCGTTCTGATCCTCAGCTTGTGTGCGCTCGCGCTTCTCAGCGCGGGCGCCCGTGCGGAAGAGCCGGAGAAACTCTGCACGACCATCACCGACCGCGAGTGCACCGGTCTGCCGCCGGTGACAGTGCAGGGCGATCTGCGCGTCGAAGTGTTGGCGCGCAAGCGCTCGCTCTCGTTTCCGCTGCTGGGCGACGAGACGGAGGAGGAGTTCAAGGCCTCATGCGTCGACGGCAAATGCGACTGCCATGAGGATGTCGAGCATTTCGATTTCAAGGGACCCGTGCCCGGCTTTCGCCAGGTGAACGCGGCCGAAGCGGCGGCTGCGGCAAAGACCAAGTGTTCGATCGAGAACTCGAACGTTTGGCGGCAGGCGCGGCATTTTTCGCTGTCGCCGGCCTTCATCAGCACGGCGTTCTTCGTGCTGGAGTACTGCCACAGCTGCGGCGGCTCATGCCACGGCGCCATGGCGCTCGCAACCTACGACGCCAATACGGGAGGCGTGCTCAGGCTGCGCGATGCGCTCAGAGCCGACGCGGTTCAAGCGCTGCAACGGCACATGATCAACGCGGCGATCGGCGGCGTAGCGCAGACCGCGGCTGAAAAGAAGTATCTCGCCAAACAGCTGATGAGCGAGTTCGGGGCGGGACAGTTTCTCGAGCGCGGCATCTATGTCGAAAGCGGCGCCGTCTATGTCGACATCGACAGCTTCGCCGTCCTCGGCTGCGCCGGCGGCTCGTTCTATCCCGTGGCTGTGCCGCCCGCGATGCTCAGGGCCGAATTCGCTCTGCCTCTGTAACGAGCGCGCGTGATCTATCCCCGTCGCCGCGCCACGCGAGATGCTGAGCTGATGCACGCGGCGCTTGGCCGCAACGCCTTGTGTTCGCTCGGCGTTCGAGGCTTTCGGCGGCGGCGTTAGATCGGGCAGGAAATTTCCTTTCCCCAAAACCGAAGAGCTAATCCCTATTCCCCGCTTGCGCCTTGGCGTAGAGTTCTCACGGGGGATTCGAGGATTCGTATCGTGTTCACACGTCATGCGATCGCGGTTGCCGTGCTTGTCGCGGCGACGGCTGCGGCCGCGCAACCTGCGCCGTCGCCTGCGACTGCAACGCCGCCAAAGCCAGCCGCCAAACCTGCCGCTGCGGCGCCGTCGCAGCCGGCGCCATCAAAGCCTGCGGTTGCGGTGACGACGCCGGCTCCTGCTCCCGCGGTGAATGCGCAGCCGGCGACGACCGTCGCGCTCTCCGCGCCGCTGCCGCGTCAAAAGCCGAAGTGGCCGCCGTCGCCGCGCTTGAAACCCGACGCTCCTGTCGAGGTCGCGAGCGCGCCGCCTGTCGCTCCGGCGACGCCCGCGCTCGCCGTTGCGCCGGCAGCGACTCCACCGATCGCCAACGGGCAAGACGCGCTTGCGGCATGCGGCAACGCCTGCAGCGAGATCTTGTTCAAGACCGTCGACAATTGCCTTTGGGTGCAGAGCGCCAATCCGCGGCCGATCACCTTCAGCGCCGAGGTCGGCGGCAAACCGGTCGCGCTCAAACTCGAAGGCGCCGATCCGAACAAGGCCGACGCGCACACCGCTGCGTTGAAGGGCGCGCCGGCGAAGGACGAGAGCGCCTATCACACGCGGTTGCACGATCCGTTCGTGTCGGTCGCGCCCGGCATTCCCGCCTATCGCGCACGCCTCGGCCCACCGACGAGCTGCGTCAAGAGCCGGAACGAGATTCAGAAGTTCACAGCGACGTTCGCTGGCTAGATCCGCCTCCCCACAAGGGGAGGCGGATTCCCTGCTATGGCGCAAGCCATAGACTCGCGCTGGCGTAGTCGATGACGATGCGCCGGCCGATCATCAGATCCATGCCGATGAAGATCGAGGGTTGGCCGCCGAGGCCGATCTGGTCGAAGACGCGCATGTCGGAAATCATCACGCGCGCGTTGCGCCACGTGGTGGCGCCGAGCGTGATGTTGTCGAAATCGTGCGACTGGGCGTAGCGCCGGTTGCGCGCGGCGTCGGTGACGTTGTGCTCCATGTTGCGCTCGACGGAGGTGATGCCGACGCTGCGTGCGTAGGCCGCCAGACGCGAGTTGGCGACGGTCAATTGCGCGCCGGAATCGAACACGCCGGCGGCCAGAATGTTCGAGACGCGCACCGGCACGACGATGAAGCCGTGCGGATTGAGCACGCCGCGAATGCGGCGCAGGCCCGGCAATCTGAGCTGCGCGTTGAACGGATGCAGCGTCACCGTCTGCGCGCTGGGGGCCATGTCGAGATCGACGATGAAGTTCGAGAGAATGTCGGCGCCGAGCGCGCCGGCGATGCCGAGCTCGTCGGGCAAGTCGATGACGACGGCGCGCACGCCCTCGACGATCACGCCGGCCCAGGCGATCTCAGCGACGCTGTAATAGTGCGAGCGCACCGCGCCGGCCGCGGTGATGACGTCGGCTTGGGGGCCGGGCACGATCGGGATGTTGAGGCGCTGGCGCAGCGCCGGCGTGATCACCGTGCTGCTGGTCGCGGTGTCGATCAGAAATAGAAACGGGCCTTGGCCGTTGATCGTCACCATTACGGCGGGGCGATTGTTCGACAGGCGCACCAGGCGTTGCGTCCCGTAGGGCTCGCCCTGCTGATGCGCGGCGCTTGCGGCGGTCGCGCCGAGAATCGTCGCGATGACGATCAGCATGTGCGCGAGGCGGCGGACGAGTACGAGCGGCGTCATGGGCCGTGAGTATACGCCGACCGCGGCGACACACGCGGCTTATATTCGCCCACACGCGCGCTTCACATGTCGGTGATAGGCAGGCCTTAGCGGCCGCCGGGCGGCAAGTGCTCGACGAGGTAGCGCGCGATCAGCTTGTAGAGATGCGGCGTCGTGCCGGGTCCTTCGCGAATGGCGTGCGTGCGGCCGGGATAGGTCATGTAGTCGAACGGCTTGCCGAGTTCGATCAGCCGATTCACCAGATGCTCGACGCCTTCGAGATGCACGTTGTCGTCGAGCGTGCCGTGGATGATCAGAAGGTCGCCTTTCAGCCCCTCTGCGTAGTTGATCGGCGCGGCGCGCTTGTAGCCATCGGGATTTACGTCGGGCGTGCGCATGTAGCGCTCTTGAAAACCGGCGTGATAGAGATCCGGACGCGGCTTCGCCGCGACGGCGATGCCGACGTGATATTGGTCGGGCTTGCGGAAGAGCGCGTTCAACGTGTTGGTGCCGCCGGCGCTCCAGCCCCATATGCCAACACGCGATAGGTCGACATAGGGGCGCGTACGGCTGAGTTCGCGCAAGCCCGCGGCCTGCTCTTCCGTCGACAACGGGCCGAGACTGCCGAAGACCGCGCGCCGCCAGGCCGCGCCATTCGGCGCGGGCGTGCCGCGATTGTCCATCGTGACCACGAGATAGCCTGCATCGGCGATGGCGCGGTGGAAGAGACCACCCGCGCCATCCCACCTGTCGAGCGCGGTTTGCGAGGCCGGCTCGCCGTAGACGTAGACGAACACGGGATATTTCTTCCTCGGGTCGAAGTCGCGCGGCTTCAGCATCCAGGCGTCCATCACGACGCCCTCTCCGATCGAGAGCTGCATGAATTCCGTGGGGCGCGGCGCCCATGAAGCAAGATTGCGGCGCGCTCGCACGTTGGCTTCGAGCACGCGCACGACGCGATGCGACGGCAGCTCGATCAGCTCGATGATGGGCGGCTGATCGGCGGTCGAATAGGTGTGCACGGCCCATTTTGCGCTGGGCGCGATGTTGTAGGCATGGTCGCCCGGTTGGTCCGCAGGCGTGACGCGCGCGGCGCGCAAACTGCCGTCGAGGGGCGCGCGATAGAGATAGCGCTGCGTCGCGTTGTCGGGCGAGGCGATGTAGTAGAACCAACCCGTCGACTCGTCCGCCCTCGCGCCTTCGATGACGTCCACGCCGTCGGGGGTCAACGCCGTTTCGCCGTCCGGCGAGACGGCGTAGGCGCGACGCCAACCGCTCTTCTCGTCGAGCCAAATGAAGGCCGCGTCGCTTTTGATCCAGGGGAAACTGGTGTTGCCGCCGAATTCGCCTTCGACGAAAGCCGCGTTGCGTTCGACGTGAACGAGCTTTGTGCGGCCGCTCATTGCGTCGGCGCGATAGACGTCGCGTTCGTCGTCGGCGCGCGTCACCTTCTTGATCAGCAGCTCTTTGCCGTTCGCGGCCCACCACATCGGCCCCAAATAGTGGGAGCCCGGCTCGCCAGGGAGATCGATCCAGACAGTGCGGCCGCCATGCGCGCCGACGACGCCGACGCGCTCCTTGACGGTCGGCGTGCCGACCTTCGCGTAGCGATGCATGCGCACCTCGGGATAAACGCCGGAGGTGTTGTCGACGAGCGGGAACTGCCAGACGGCGCTGTAGTCGCTGCGTAGGAAGGCCAGACGTTCGCCGTCGGGACTCCAAGAGGTCTCGAACCAAATCGGCGGGTCGGCAAGGCCGTCCGGTTTGCGCGCCGGCTCCTTGGTCAATTGCGTCGTCTTCGCCGTTCGCACATCGACGACGAATAGGTTTTGCGCTCGCTCGAAGACGACGCGCGCGCCGTCGGGCGACAAGCCGTTGTCCGTCGCGTGCTCGACGCCCGTGGCGAGTTTCGTGGCGGCGTCGGCGGCGAAATCGTAGACCCACAGATCGCCTGACACGGCGGGGCCTTCGGCGCGGGGGAGCCCGCCGACGAACAGTCGCGAGCCGTCGTTCGACAGCACGTAATCGTAATCGGTGATGGTTTGGACGCGGGGTTCGACCGCTTGGATGCGCTCTTTCAGATGCTTGAAGGAGATCCAGAGCTCGCACGCGCCCGTCGCGCTTTCGCAGCGCACGAGTTCGGCGTCACCGTCGGCGGACGTCTGGAGATAGGCAAAGCGCGCGCCGTGGTCGAGCCAGCGCACGTCCGGCCGCGCCGTATCATAGATCCGTTGGTCGAAGATTTCCGCCAGGCGCGAGGCGAGCGCCGGCGGCAGGCCTTTCGCATCGGCGGCGGCCGAGAGCGCACAGAGAACGGCAACGAATAGCGTTCGCGCGAACATGCTTCCCCCCTGTCGCGTTGGCGCGCAGGTGGTATGAAACCAGCCTCTGGACCGCGTGTCGAGGCGGGGTTGCGATCGCGCTCATTTCCTGGCTTTCGCCGGGCGGTATTCGAGGAGGTCGCCGGGTTGGCAGTCGAGGGCGGCGCAGATCGCTTCGAGCGTGTCGAAGCGCACGCCTTTCACCTTGCCGGATTTGAGCAGCGAGAGGTTCGCCTCGGTGATGCCGATGCGCTCGGCCAAGTCCTTCGAGCGCATCTTTCGCGTGGCGAGCACGACGTCAAGATTGACGACGATCATCTCACACGAACTTCGCGTTCTCGTCGGCGACGCGCGTCGCCTCCGACATCACGCGCGCGACGACGGCGACGATCGCCGCGGCGAAGAGGGCGATTAGGTCCTCAAGACCGATGCTGAGCGTGAAGACAATGTGGTTGTTGGGATCGGAGCGTCGCAAGAAGTGGCCGATCGGCGCTTGGGCGATGAAAGCGACGACGACATAAGCGAAAACGGCGAGGCTCAGCATGCTTAGCGTGCGGCTCGTCGTTCGTGAAAAGATCTCGTGCGCGGCGAAGCTGACGAACAACTGACGCAACGTCAGTAGCGCCCAAACGGCGACGCCGAGCGGGATCGCGGCGAAGGCGAACGCAATCATGCGGTCGTTGAACGGCACCGCTTCGGAGAAGCGCCGTTCGCCGCTCAGGTGATAGAGCCGGAGGTTCAGGGGCCCCATCTCGTTCGGCGACAAATAGGTGAGCAGGACCATCAGCGGCAGCGCCAACGCGGCGGCGAGCGTGAGCCAGGCCATGACGCGGCTCATCAGCGCCAGGCGCGACCGGTCGTGCGCGAGGACGGCCGTCGAAAGAATGAAAGCGCTGAGCGTCAACGCGGCGGCGATGAGCGCGGTGACCATGAGACTCCTCCATTTGAGCCAAGGACGACTCATGCATTTGAGCCAAGGACGACTCATGTTACTTTATTGCAGAAATAAATTATTGCAATACGATAATTCTACGTCGTGCGGACGGGCGGGGCGAAGGTGCGGGCGATTTTGATCACGCGGGCTTCTTCGGCGGCGTCTTTGGCGAGGGCGAGGAGGGCGCCGAAGCTCGCGTCGTGGCGGGCGTCGGCGAGGAGGAGGTTGAATTCGGTCACCGATTCGATGGCGCGGCGGGCTTGCAGCGCGGGGGCGGCGCGGGTCAGCCGGCGCTCGAGCAGGCGATAGGCGCGCTCGACCTTCTTCAGTTCGGCGTGGTCTTCGCCGAGCTCGCGCGTCTCGCGATCGCAGGCGTAGGAGGTCGCGACGTGGAGAACGTTCGATCGCGTTTGAGGTTCAGTCGTTTTCGCAACTGCGGACATCATGCTGCCGCCTCCATCGCCGAAGTATAAGTATAACTTATGACGATGCAAGGGGAGTCGGAGACGAGGTGTGGAAAACGACCGCTGGGAGTGCGTTTGTCGAAAGCGCCAACAACTTTTGTCATCCCGTGCGCAGCACGCAGTGATGCGCTGCAGACACGGGACCCCGCGGCCTTTGAAGAAAGCTGGGTCCCGGGTCAGCGAAGCAGCACTTCGTGCTGCATCGCGCCCGGGATGACAAATCAGGGTTAGCTAGTTGGTTGCGATTTCGCCGCGGTTTTTCAGTTCGGCGAAAATCTTGCCCATGAGGTCGAAGGCGGGTTTGGGGCCGTAGGTTTGCTCGGCCAAGGCCGGGTCTTTCATCACGTCCTTCTTCATGCCGGTGACCGATTTCCACAGCGCAGGGTCGCCTTGGGTGAACTCCATGATGAGCGCGTGCGCTCTGCGGCCGACGGCGAGGGCGGCGGGGGAGGCTGGATCCGCGTCGGGCCCAAGCTTTGCAAGGTCGGCGTAGACCTCGTCCCACGCGGCGCTGACGCGGGCCTGGTCCGCAGGCGTAAAGTCGCGCGCCTTGAGGCCGGCGAGCTGCTCCGGCGTGTAGTGTTTCTGCGCCAGCTCTTCCATTTTCGGCGTCCACTTGAAGTCGGTCATCTTCGATCTCCTGATCAGGTTGGCCAATTCGTCCGTGGACAGAACTTCACGTTCGGCGAGCTTGCGGCGCGCGGCGCGAACGAGGGCGAGCGCCTCGTCGGTCGCGGCCTTGGTCTCGACGAGGGCGGCCTCCTGCAGCGCGAGCGCCGCCGAAAGATCAGCGTCGCCCGCGATCAAAGCTGCGATGCGCTTCAACGGCAGACCGAGCTGCTTCAAGGCCACGATCGCGGCGAGCCGTTCGACGTCGCTTTGCGCATAGGCGCGCCAGCCCGACGCGGTGCGCGCCGGGCGGATCAGACCCATGCGCTCATAGACTCGCAAGGCCTTCGCGGTCACGCCGAAGCGCTTGGCGATCGCCGCCGGCGCGTCGGCGAACGCGTTCGGCTTTGGCGCCTTGCGCGCTCGGTTTGCATCGTCGGTCAGGCGGGTCAATTGTTCGTCCTGTCTTCTCGAACGGCCGCAAGAAGAAGGCCTGACCTTAGGGCCGGCTCAAGAGGAAATCACGCGGAGGCGCGGGGCCGCAGAGGGGGCCGCGAAGCGCGAAGTCGCACAACCGGTGTCATGGTCCGCGAAGGCGGACCACCCACGACTTATCATGGGTCACGTGGCCTCCGGTCTTGAGTTGATTGCGCTTTGCGCAAAATGAAGAAAGTCGTGGGTGGTCCGCCTTCGCGGACCATGACACCACCGGGATGCGCGCAAAAAAAACGCCGGCGGCTTTTTCACGGCCGCCGGCATTCGAAGTGCGACATGGTAGATGACGATTTAGTGCTTCGTCATGTCCTCGTCGTCCTCTTCGATCTCGGTCTTGTCGGTTTGCGGACGCTTCTGGCCCAGGTTCTTGTCCTTGTCCTTCTGCATGTCCTGCTTGCCGAACTGCTTCTGGCCTGGCTGATCCTGCTGACCTTGCTTCTGTCCGCCCTGCCCCTGCTGGCCCTGACCGAACTGCTGACCCTTCTTCGGATCGATGGCCGGCTTTTGGTCCGGATTCTGTTTGCCAGGTTGGTTGGGTCCCTGAGTGTTGCTCACCACGTATTCTCCTTATTGAGCGGACGGATACCGTCGCGCCATCGCATTCAAAACGTAGTTCCCTGAGCGACGTTCCCCGACTCCCCACGCGTATTGCGGCGTGTGGATAAGGAACGATTCACCACGAGGCCCCGTTTTGGTCCGCGCCTTGAACAAACGCGGAGGACTTTGGCGATGAGTATGGGTCGTTTGGTGGCCGGCGTTCTGGTTCTCCCCGGCGTGTTGTTCCTCGCGATGTTCGCTCTGTTCGCGCTGCTGCTCACATAAATTCATCGCGGCCCGCTGCACGCCTCCGGGGAATCCTGAAGGCGGTGCACTTCGTGGTCTTTTTTCGCGCGACCTCCGTCACCTTTTGGCGGAAAACTGCGGCCGATGAACCGCAGATGAAGGCGATGTTCATGCACAGCCTCGCGAAACCAGCTAGTGTCCCCCGCACCCGCGCCATTGTCAGCAGGAACATCGCCATACGGCGCGCGTTGATCGGCCACGCCTACGGGAGGAAATTTATGGCCAGAATTCTTACAGTGCTTGCATTTTTGTTCGCCGGTGTTTTCGCCCTCGCCTCGACCGCGAGCGCGGATTCGGCATCGACAAGCGCGCAGCAATCGAAACGGCCCGAGGGCTCTTTCACGCTGGCGCAAAACTGGAACGATCGGGTGTGCTGCAAGAGAGGCAACTCCGATTGGTGGACGACGTGGCGTCAGTGTCAACGCGCCGGCGGCCATCAAACGGCCAATCGCGAATGTCGTCGCGACGGCGGCATCGGCGGTCTCGATCTCGACTTGAACTTCAATCTGTGGTCCGGCGGGCGCATCTGCTGCAAATACGGCAGGCGCGATTGGTGGACGACATGGGGCGAATGCCGCCGCATCGGCGGTTATCGCGCCGCAAACCGCGAGTGCCGCGACGATTCGAATTGGAACGACAATCGCATTTGCTGCCAATACGGCCGCGATAATTTCTGGTCGTCACAGCGGCGGTGCTATCGCTACGGCGGCTATGAAACGCACAGGCGCTATTGCCGCTACAACAACGATGCGCCGTGGGGCGACCGCGACGACTGGCGCGGCGGCGACGACGGCGACTACGACCGCGACCGGGATCGCGACGACGACGACCGCGGCGACCGCGGTGATCGCGACGACGACGACGATCCGTACAACAACCCGGATCGCCGCGTGTGCTGCAAGAAGGGCTACAGCGACTGGTGGACGACGTATCGCGAATGCCAGCGCGCCGGCGGCTCGGAAACAGCCAATCGGGAATGCCGTAACGACTAGGCGCTTTCCGGTGTAACGCATCGAGGCCGCCGGTTCATTTCCGGCGGCCTTTTCGTTTGCGCGACGACGTGCGGCCTCGCGGCGCTGGAACCGATGGTCCAGGCCTCGCGTTGAGGGCAGAAGGGGCAAGCCTTGAGCCGCGCCATTGGCTCTTAGGTTCCCGAGGCCCCGATGGAGGAAGTTCGCGCGATGTCTTCAAAATCACTCATGATCGTTGCGGCAGGCGCGCTGGTTGCGCTTGCGGCCTGCACCCAAGAACCGTCGAAGGACACGGAGGAAAAAGCCGTCCGCGACCAAACTGCGAAACTCTCGTCGCTGATCGCCAGCCGCGATGCGGCGGGCATCGCCGACCTCTACGCCGAGGACGGCGTCTTCATGCCGCCGAATTCGCCGGAAGTGAAAGGCAAGGACGATTTGACCCGGGCGTGGCAGGCCATGCTCGAGACGCCGGGATTTTCCTATCAGCTGTCGTCGGACGCCGTCGTGGTGGCGTCGAGCGGCGACTTGGCGACCGACAAGGGCCACTATGCGTATAGCGCGAGCGGCGGCGGCTCGGCCGTTTCCGACAAGGGCAAGTCCGTCCTGAACTGGGTCAAGCGCAACGGCGAATGGAAGATCTTGGCGCAAGCCTACTCGAGCGACGCGCCGATAATGCCGCCGACGCCGACGGTGCCGGCCGATGCGCTGACGCCGACCGCGCCGCCGACGGCGACGACGCCCGACGCGACAACGCCGCCAGCGACCGCGCCGGCCACGCCGGGCGGGCCGACGACAACGCCGCCAGCGACGACGCCGAGCGGCACAACGCCAGGCACGCCGACAACGCCGCCGGCCGCGCCTCCGGCGACGCCGACGAATCCGTGAAGATGGGGCTTGGTGATTAGGGCCTGGGGCTTAGGGCTTAGGGGAGACAGTTCTTCCTTGAGCCTCAGCCTTACTCCACACCGCTTTGCACGCTGTTTGGTCGGGCTCGCCCTCATCGTCATGGCCGGGCTTGACCCGGCCACTCAGTGCGCGCGAAGCGCGTAGCAAAGAACTTTGAACCACCAAGATCACCAAGCCGTTTGTGCGAGTCTCAGAGGCTGGGTGTTCTTGGTGGTTCAATTTCTTTTGCGCTCCGCGCATGCTGGGTGGCCGGGTCAAGCCCGGCCATGACGATGAGTGGGATCTAACCCCTCATTTCTCTAACGCCCGTTGCGATCAGCCACACTGCAGGCCGAGGAAGCCTGCGATGGTGGCAGCTGAGAAGGCGCTCCCGTCGCGGCCGAGGGCGATGGCGCTAGCCCCGCACCGGAGGCTACGGGACGCCTTTCACCACCTTTGAGAATTTCGTCGCCCCGCGCAAATACGAATGCATCGCCGGGTCAGACGCGTTGTCCGACAGCGTTTCGCCCAGCGTGCGCGCGACCCATAGAGGCGCCAGCCTTTCGTCGCTGGCGTCACGGACCGCGTCCGCTTCGGTCCAGCCGATGAGCATGCTTCGGGTTTTTTGATTCCGCGGCGGGGTCGTCCTGACGCGGGCTCCGAAATATTCTTGTGTCGTATCGCCAACATTCGTCCCAAAGGTATGACCAAATTGCGTGCAATACGCCCACTCCATCTCGCTCAGCAACCGATAGGGAGCACCGGTGATAATCGACAGCCATTTCACATAACTTATCGCGATTGGTAGCGTCACGAACGTGTGGTGCCCGTCGTTCCTGATAATTGTCTGTTGCCCCCGTGGTTCGATGAGTCCAAGCCTAAATAGGCTGTCGACTCGCCGACCAAGTTCATGATGTTCGATTTGCTGCACGCTCACGGCGAACGGCTGCGAAATTTTGAATCGATCAATCTCTGTGGTCTTGACGATTGCATGAGAAGGCGGCGCGACGACCATGTCGCTTGCGGTGGCGGAATCCCAAAAAACCATTCCCTCCCGCAGATGCGCGTCTCCGATCTTGAAGTGCGTTCTCTTCCGGCGACGGAACTTCTGCCAATCGGCAGCGCGCGTGAGATCGGTTTGAAGAGGCGCGGTGTCGCCGGCCATACGGAGCACGGCCCTTTCGAGATTTGTGTGCGCGATCCGTGCATCGGTGAAATCGCACCTGAGCAACCGCGCTCCCATGAAGTCACAGCCGCTGAGGTCTTCGCTGGCGAACGAAACGTCCGACCAATCCTGGAAGCGAAGATCTTTCGCTGGATTGAGCCCGCCCGCCTTCAAAAGATCTTTAAATTTGTCGCTTGAACTGTCGGCAACGGCCCGCATGCGCCGAAGCAGCTGCGATTGTTGGCGCATGCGGTTTTCGCGCTCACGCTCAGCCAAGAATCGCTGTGCAAATTCTCCCGCGGACCCTGAGCGCCACTCAGGCCAGTCGGTGCTGAACCCACAAAGGCGGCCCAGGGCGTCTTCCATCACCGCGCTCAAGCCGCCTTCCTCACGCTGAGCGCGGAGCGTTCTCGAGCCGATGTTCAATCGCGCCATAAGTGCCGTCTCGCTCACAATGCCCCAATAGTCCATCAGGACGTGCAGCTTGGCATCCGCCTCAGGTGGGTAACGGAATCCGGAAGTCATGGAATTGCCTCTACGGCCGGCTCAGCGGCGATGAAGTGAAGCGCGTGGCTGGCGAGGAGAACATCGCCCAGCTCGTCGGGGTTCAGCGACGACTTCCTGATGACTGAGATTATGGCGCACTTCTTCGCCGACAGACCCACGTCCAGACCTCTGATCGGCCCGCCGTTCTCCGAGAGAAGCGACAATCCATCGTCGTCGACGCGCGCGCCGTCGGCAATGTCCGCGACCGGCGCCTTGAAGACGACCTCGATCACCTGGTCCGGAGAAAGCCCCTCAAGCCTAACCTTGTCCGGGTTCATGACCACGTTGCCGATGGTTCCCTTCTTCGCTTCCACCCGCCATTCCGGATAATCGCTGGAGCCCGCCGCAAACGTCACAATGACGTTTTCGCCATTACTTTCGAACTTCAGCCGCAACGTGGCCCACTCATCACGACATGCGTTGGATAGGCGCGCTGGAACGCACCTGAGCTCGATGCGACCGTGGCGAACACCAACCATTGAGCTCTCGATAATCTTTTTTGTGCAGGAGAGTTGGACGTCGATGTCGGCCGTGCCTTGGCCCAGTTGTGTGGCTCTCATCTCAATCGAAGCAAGACCGGCGGGCGCACGTTCTGTGATGCGCCTAGGACCAAGTGCGAGGCGCACGTCGGTCGGACGGGCGCCGACGACTTTTCCCTTATGATGGAGGATGAATCTGTCTGCGAATTCCTTTCCGGTCCCGGTTTGCCACTCGGGCCAGTTGAGAGCAAATTCGAATTTTTTTCGAGCACCGCTTGGACAGTCGAGCTCAACATGCCCCTCGTGTGTTGGTCGCGGAGTGTCGGACCAGCAATGCCGGCCTTTGCAGCAAGAGATGCGCGGCTTGCATTGTGATGCAACATCGCCCGCGGAGCAGGGTGCGCAATTAAAAAGTTCAGCTTGGCGCGTGCATCGGGCGGATCTTCAGGTCTATTTTTTTTCACTCTGGTCATTGCGTGCCTGCCGTGTCCGAATAAGGTTATGTGAGCATACGGCGGAACGACAAGCGACGTTCCACGGACGTCAGGATGGCAATAATTTTACGTCACGATGCCGCCGCAACAACCGCTCGCGCGCCGCTGAATCTTCGACGGTCCTGCGTTCTACATGGTCGTAACAGCGGCGTGGAATGACGCCCTGACGTGCCGGCGATCTCCTGGTCTTTAAGGAGATCGTCCATGACTCTCGAACGCCTCGTAACCTGGCTTCGCCTCATCCTGGTGCTGGGACAGCTGGCGCTCTTCGCCTATCAGGTTGCTGCGCTATGGCCGTTCGGTTTGACGCCGGCCGACCTGCATGCCGTCGTTCAGGCGATGGTGATGCAGGCGGTTTTGCTCGTCGCGTGGGCCTCGACCTACCTGCGCTAAAAGGGCCAACCTCGGCTTACTCATGGGAACGGGCACGTCTCGCGGACTCGAGGCGAACGCAATTGCCCTAACCCCTCATTTCTCTGACGCCGGTCGCGATCAGCCACACTGTCAGGCCGAGGAAGCCCACGATGGTGGCGAGCGAAAACGCGCTCCCGTCGCGGCCCAGGGCGATGGCGAGGCCCTCGCCGGTTCCCGCCGCAATCGCGAGCGCGGCGAGGACACCGAGCGCGGCGATGATCGTGCGCCGTTCGCTCAACTGCATGAGTGACAAGAGAAAGACGAAGAGCGCGGTCAAGAGCTGGCCGAGATGCTCGCCGATCGCAACGCCGCCATATTGATTGAGAATGTCGAAGGCGCGTTCAGAGGCGAGCGCGCCATCGCCTGTATGCGAAGCGGCGAGACCCGGCACGACGAAGACCCAACGCGCGAGGCCGATCGCCTGCGCAAGGCCGGCGAGGGCGCCTGCGATCGCCGCGCCGATGCTCAAGGCCGGCGTGCGCGCGATGCGCTCAGGCGTCAGCGCCAGCGCGAAGGCGAGTGGGATCAGCGCCAACGCGCAAAACATGAAGAGATACCAAACGAGCACCAGGTCCGGCCCGCCTGAAGTGAAGCGCGACAGCGCCTCGCCTGCGCCGCGGCGCAGGATGGCGGGGTAGTCGTAAGTCTGCGCGAGGAGTGCGTAAGGGACGTTGAAGGCGATGGCGAGCGCGATTGTGGCGAGGCCGGTGAGCGAGCGGGCGGGCATGGCGGCTAATCCATTTGTCACTGGTCGGTGACATATGGTATAGATCACTTAGCGGCGTGGTCGCAATGGGTAACTTGCGCTTCTCCCTCTGGGAGAAGCTGGCGCGGCGAAGCCGCGACTGATGAGGGACTCCGGTGCGGCGGCGGCCCTCATCCGTCTCGCCGCTTCGCTATCGCTCGCGGCGATCCACCTTCTCCCAGAGGGAGAAGGGCAATGATTTTTTGGGGAAGGGCGCATGGCGCGGGTGAAACAAAAGAAGACGACGGACACCCGCGATCGGGCGGCGAGCGAGCGGGCCTTGGTTGCGGCGGCGGCGGAGGTGCTGGCCGCTGAGGGCTTTCCGGGCTTCGGCGTCAATGCGGTCGCGCGCGCGGCCGGTTTGGACAAGCAGCTCATCTATCGCTATTTCGGCGGCGTCGAGGGACTCATTGCGGCGGTCGGCGAAGAGGTTGCGGCGCGGCTCAAGCATCGGCTCGCGCCGCTTGCCGCGCTTGGGGCAGCGAAGAGTTACGGCGAGATGGCGGAGCGCATGGCGCTCGGCCTCTTGCAGACTCTGCGCGACGATCGGCTGCTGCAGCGGATCGCGGCGTGGGAGATCGCCGACGCATCGCCGCTCGTGCGCACGCTGACGCTCGCGCGGTCGAAGGTTTTGACGCAGTGGATGGCGGCGCTGCGTGGCGAGTTGAAACCGCCCGCGGACGTCGACGCGCCGGCGCTCAACGCCTTCATCATCGCCGCCGTGCAGCACCTCGTGCTTGCGAGCGCAACGGCTGGCCAGTTCGCGGGGATGAAACTTTCGAGCGAGAAAGATTGGGAGCGCGTGCGGAGCGCGGTGAAGCTGATCGTCGGTGGTGTTTATCGCTAGCGAAGAAATAACAAAAAACTGTCATCCCGGCCGAGCGAAGCGAGAGCCGGGACCCAGGAGACCGGGCGGAAGACTCTCAGCGTGTCTCTCCTGGGTCGCGGATAGTAAGGCTCGCAAGACCGTTGCTTCGCAACGGGCTCGCCTAACTTCCGGGATGACAATTGGGGGGATATGGTCGCGCCCATCATCCAGCAATCAACGGAGACCTCCCCATGTCGAAACAATCCGCCGTCGTCGTCGGCGTCGGCGCGTCGCGCGGGCTTGGCGCGGCGGTTGCGAGGCGGTTTGGGCGCGAGGGGTTTCGTCTGACCGTGATGGGGCGCAACGGCGACAAGCTCAATCCGACTGTGGCCGAACTGCGCGCGGGCGGCGCCGAGGTCGAGGGCGTCGTCGGCGACGTGACCGATCAGCAGCTCGTCGGGCGCGTCGTCGCCGCGGCCGAGGCGCATGCGCCAGTGGAAGCCGCGATCTTCAACGCCGGCGGCAATTGGCCGAAGCCGTTCCTCGAGGCCGACGCCAAATATTTCGAGGAGATGTGGCGGGTGAACGCGCTCGCCGGCCTCTTCTTCGCGCAAGCGGCGCTCCATCAGATGCTCAAGCGCGCACGCGGCACGATCATCTTCACCGGGGCAAGCGCCTCGCTCCGCGGGCGGGCGAATTTCGTCGGCTTCGCCTCGGCCAAGGCGGCGCTGCGCGCGGTGGCGCAATCGGCTGCGCGCGAGTTCGGACCGAAAGGCATCCACGTCGCGCACGTCATTGTCGACGGCGCGATCGACGGCGAGCGCATCAACACCTTCCTCCCCAAGCTCAAAGAGCAACGCGGCCCCGACGGCCTCCTCGACCCCGACGCGATTGCGGAAAATTATTGGACCTTGCACCAGCAACAGCGCTCGGCGTGGACGCACGAGCTGGACCTGAGGCCGTGGGTGGAGACGTGGTGATTGGGTTTTGGGGATAGGTGATCGGTTGAAAACCTGTCATCCCGGAAGTTAGGCGAGCCCGTTGCGAAGCAACGGTTTTGCGAGCCTTACTATCCGGGACCCAGGAGACCGGGTTGAGACTCACCATCCAGTCTCCTGGGTCCCGGATCGCAAGCTCCGCTAACGATCGCTGCGCGATCGAGCTGCGCTAGCGTCCGGGATGACAATGTTTTCCACCCAATCCTCAAAGCCCCAATCCCCAATCCCCAATCCCCAATCCCCAAAACCCACTTCACCGTCGCGTGAGTGTCGCTTTTTTCCAAGCCAGTTTTTGCACGGTGGTTCACGATGATGCGTTCACCTTGCAAATCGTTAAAGAGTGCAAGGTCGGCGTTTGAACTGTATATACATTTCAAACGTTGTCAGACGTGGAGCCAAGAATCGTGCGGGAACTGGTCGAAGGCGTTGACCTCAAGGGAACGGGCGCGTGCGCGGCGTTCAATCTGCGCAAGACATCGCGCGCGGTGACACAGCTTTACGACGCCGGCCTCGCGAAGGCGGGCCTCCGTTCGACGCAGTTCACCATCCTGGTCGCGACAGCCAAGGCGCAGCCGGCGACGGTCGGCGCGCTTGCGGCGTTGACCTTGATGGATCCGACGACGATGACGCGCAATTTGCGGCTGATGCGCCGCGAGGGATTCGTCGAGATTTCGCCGCGCGGCGAGCGGCGCGAGAAACTGGCCCGGCTGACGGCGAAGGGCGCGCGCGCGCTCGCGCGGGCGACGCCGGTGTGGCGCGAGGTGCAGGCGCGTTTCGTGGGCAAATTCGGCGAACGCAAGTGGTTGGAGATACAGCGCGAGCTCGAGCTGCTCGCGGCGCTGGCCGGGCGGCCGGCTGCGGCGACAACGGAAAGCAAAGGACGATCCTAAGATGGCCAAATTCATGTTCGTGTTCCGCGGCGGTCCGATCATTCCCAATCGGCTCACGCCGCTCGAGCTGCAGTCGCATTTGCGCAAGTGGGGCGATTGGGTCGGCGAGCTCGCGAAGGAGGGCCATCACATCGGTGGCAATCCGCTCGAGAACCGCGGCCGCACGATCCAAGGCGCCGACCGGCGCTTAAGCGAGGGCCCGCAAGCGGGATTGAAGGACGTCATTACCGGCAACGTCATCGTCGAAGCCGACACGCTCGAAGCAGCGACCGACCTCGCCATGCGCTGCCCCGTCTTCGACATCGACGGCTCGGTGGAAGTGTGGCCGCTGCCCGCCGAGGAAGCCGCTCGCAAGGCCGCGGCGGCGGAGTAGATCAAACAAAACGCTGTCATCCCGGACGCTAGCGCAGCTCGATCGCGGAGCGATCGTTAGCGAAGTTTGCGATCCGGGACCCAGGAGACCGGACTGAGAGTCTCCATCCGGTCTCCTGGGTCCCGGATAGTAAGGCTCGCAAGACCGTTGCTTCGCAACGGGCTCGCCTAACTTCCGGGATGACAAATTTGTTGCGGCTCCTTGAGCTGCCGCCCTCGGTCGAAGAGAGCGTTGCTCGGCGACAGGGTTCCATCGGACAGTTGGACCAAAGTCCAATGCGCCGCGCCCGACGACGTTCGTAGGCGCTCAGCGGTTTCTTAGGGTCTCGCCGTGATCTTGGCGCAGCAAATCAAGCTGCGCCTCACGGAGAAAACCCGAGACATGAGCACCGCGAAAAAGACCGCGTCGAACGCCGCTGAAGTTCCGGTCGCGCTCGACGCACAGTCGGTCACGCCTGCTGCGACCGGCGTCAACATGACGCCGTCCTTCGCAAAAGTGATCGGGCGCATGGCCTATATTTTCGGTTGGCCGTTGGTGAACCAAATGAACCGGCGAGCGGCCATCATTCAGGCTCCAACGCCTGGAAGGTTGAATGGCGTCGTGCCAGTTGCGCCGCGCGGGCACATCGGCATGCTCGCGGACTACATCGCACCCGGACAGAACTTGATCACCTGTCCCAACCAGGATGTCGTCTACGGGTTGGGCTTTTTTGCGCTCGACGACGAGCCGGCGATCATTCAGGTCCCCGACTTTGGCAAGCGCTTTTGGGTTTATGCGCTTTACGACGCGCGCACCGATCAGTTCGCCCGCGTCGGACAACCGTACGGATCGAAGCCGGGTTTCTATCTTCTCGTCGGCCCGAACTGGAAAGGCGAGGCGCCCAAGGGCGTCGAGGCGGTCATTCGCTGTTCGACCAGTCTTGCGAACGCCATCCCCCGTATTTTCATGGACGACACGGATGAGGACCGCAGGGCCATTCAGCCCTTGATCAACCAGGTGGTCGGTTATCCGCTCGCTGCCTTCGACGGGAAGATGAAGACGATGGATTGGAAGAGCGCGCCCGTCATACCGGGACCGAAGTCGGACGGCGGCGGCGGCGAAACGAAGTGGGTCGTGCCGGAAAAATTCTTCGATCAGTTCGGCGCGGCGCTTGCCGAGGTCCCGCCGTTGCCGGGCGAAGAAGCGCTTTACGGACAGTTTCGCGTGCTTCTCGACGCGCGCGCGAAGGACCCATCGATCAAGAAGGGGCTCGACGAGATTGCGGTCGAGACCGAGCGGGACGTGATCGCGCTCTTCATGCAGTGGAAGCACAATGGGCGGCCGGCCGGGAACGGCTGGAATAGATCGACCAACAACGCGCATTGGGGCAGCGACTATTTCAACCGGACCGGCACGTCGAAATCGAACATGTTCGACAACAAGCCGGACGAGACGCAGTACTTCTATACCGACGACGAAACGTCCGGCCAAGCGCTCGACGGCAAGAACCTATATGCGATCACATTCGCGAAGGGCCAGGAGCCGCCGGTCAACGGGTTTTGGTCGCTGACGCTCTACAACAAAGAGCATTTCTTCCATCCGAACGACTTGAAGCGTTACTCGCTGGGCACAAAGAACAAAACCCTAAAGCGCGGGAGCGACGGCACGTTGACGCTCTATGCCGGCGCGAAATCGCCCGGCGCCGACAAGGAGTCGAATTGGCTCCCCGCGCCCGAAGGCCCGTTCTCGCTCTACATCCGCTGCTATTGGCCGAAGGAAGACGTTCTCAACGAAACCTGGAAGCCGCCCGTCGTCTCACGCGCGTGATCGGCGGGTCCGCAAACCAGCAGGAGATTTAGGATGCCGAAGAAAAAGACTCGGGTGATGGCGTTGCGCGCGCACGGCGCTACGAGCGCCTTGCGTCAGGCCAAGAATACGCCGGCGCCCCCGCTGGTGAAGCAGTTGAACAACGGCAATTGGCTGCCGCAGAAGGAGGCCGAAGCGCATCGCGACGAGCTGTTCTATCAGCGCGCCATTCATGCCTACATGACCATGCTGCCGGCGCTGAACGTCATCGGCATGCGCGACGGTTCGGAAGCGACCTTCGGCAAGGGCTACAACATCCTGCCGATCTGGAAGGATCGCATGGACGCGCGCACGTGGGTTCCGACGCCCAATGCCGACGTCATCTATTCCATGAACTATTTCGACCTGAAGGAGACCGGCCCGCTCGTCGTCGCCGCGCCGCGCGACGTCATCGGCATGTTCACCGACTTCTTCCAGCGCACGATCACGGACGTGGGCCTGATCGGGCCGGATCGCGCGCGCGGCGGGCTCTATCTCCTGCTGCCGCCGGACTATGACGGCGAGATTCCGCAGGGCTACTTTGCGTTCAAGTCGAAGACCTACAACGTCTTCCTGTTCTTCCGCACGATCATGGCGAAGGGCGAGAACGGCCCGAACCCTGCGCCGGCGGTGGCGCTGGCCGAACAGACGCGGCTCTATCCGCTGTGGGCGGCGGAGAAAGACGTCAAGCCGATGAAGTTTCCGAACGGCAGCGGCAAGCGCGTCAACATGATGTATCCGGTCGACAATACGTATTGGACCAAGCTCAAAGAGTTCGTGGACCACGAACCTGTGTCCGCGATCGATCCGGAACTGCGCGGCGTGCTCGCCTCGATCGGCATCGTCAAGAGCCGCCCGTTCAAGCCGACCGCGAAGGAGCTCGAGCTGCTAAAGCGAGCGTCGAGACGGCGCCGAAGATGATCATGGCCGCGCGCCAGCTCGGCAGAGGCGACGAGCGCAATCTCTACTACAAGGATAGGCAGTGGGAGAACGTCTGGGCCGGCAACACCGCCGATTGGTTCCAGGACCGCTATCTCGACGTTACGCAGCGCGCGACGTACTTCCAGGTGGCCTATTCGTCGGCGCCGGCCATGGTGATGCGGACGATCGGCGCGGGATCGAAGTACCCGGTTGCGTTGCGCGACGCCAAGGGCGAGTTCCTGAACGGCTCCAACACCTACAAGCTTCACCTGCCGCCGCATCCGCCGGCCGCGCTGTTCTGGGCCGTCACCCTCTACAACATCACCGACGGCACGATGGTGGAGGCGCCACAGCTGATGCCCTCGATCAACGGCTTCAACAACGTGGCGACCAACAGCGACGGCTCGATCGACCTGTGGTTCGGCCCTGCGAGGCCCGTCGCCGCGCCGGAGCCGAACTTCATCCAGTCCGTGCCGGGGCGACACTACCTGGTGGCCTTGCGGCTCTACGGCACCGGCGTCGACTTCTTCGATCAGACCTGGAAGCCGGACGACGTCGTGAGGGTGAGCTAGGCGACCCGAGATGAAGACGCCGGCCATGCAGATCGGCAGCTCCAATGGGGCGGCGCGTCCTAGTTATTGACCTCGCCGCCCTTGTTCGAGGGCTTCCTACCAATCCGCGACCGGATTGGCGCCCTTGGTGTCGGGAAGGTAGATCTCGGCAACCTTGCCAACGATCTTGAGAATATCGGTGCTGCCCACGCCGAGGTTGGTCATCACGACAATTGTGAGTCTGTCGTCCAAGTAGCGCGAAATTGCGGCGCGCGCCCCTGGCCCGCCGCCGGTATGAAAGACGATGCGGTGTCCTTTGGCGTTCGCGATGAACCAGCCAATGCCATTGGGATATGCTGACCCATCATCAAGCGGCGCCGGCGTCCACATCGCATCTAGACTGCTTTGCTTGAGGATCCGGTCTGACTCCCATTTTGCCATGTCGAGGGCGCTCATCACCAACCCTCCAGCCGCATCTGCATAGATCGACTCGGACTGCCAGCGTCGCGTGTTCTTCCAGGCGCCACTTATCAGGTCATAGCCGGTAGCCCGGTTCGGAATGATATTCGTGTAGCTGTAGGTCGTGGTTGTGCTCATCCCGAGCGGCGCGAAGACGCGCTCGCGCAGGAAGTCAAACCACGGCTTCCCACTAACACGATGAATGAGAATGCCGAGCAGGCTATAGCCGATGTTGCAGTAGTTCCACTTGGCGCCAGGCTCCGAGACCGGGGGCCGCGAAAGATAGGCGCGGACGAGCTCGTCTTCCGTATACTCGCGGCGCAGGTCCACGATGTCATTGCCTGCCCTGTTTAGGTCCACATCGCCATCGATATCAGGTATGCCCGAGGAGTGTGTCAGCAGATGTCGTATCGTCACGCTCTTCAGCGCTGGCGGCGCTTCTGGAAAGTATTTGGTGATGCTGTCATCGAGTGAAAGCTTCCCCTCCTCGGCCAGCAGCATGATCGCAGTGGCCGTGAATTGCTTGGTTATCGAGCCGATTTCGAACATCGTTTCGGCCGACGCCTTCTCGCCGAGTTCGATATTGGCCAGACCGTAGCCCTGGGCCTTTACAAGTTTTCCATTCCGCACCACCGCAAGGCCGATCGCAGGAATCTGCTCTTTCTTCATTTGCTGGCGTATCGCCGCATCGACTTGGGCCGACAACTTGCCACGGTTCGGGGCGCTGTCGGCTGGCTCGGCGAGCACGGCCAAAACGAAACCTAGAGCGAGCGCGCATCGAAGCAGGCGATTCATCTGAACCTCTGCACGTGCGATTCGAGAAGTGATGCGCGCGGCGTCGCATAATCCAAGAACTTGGCGCGCGCTTCTCCGTAGCTCTCGGAAAACACATGGCCGCCTTTGCTATGTGCCAATCTGCGGTCGTCCACTTCCCACCCCCTAATCCCTATTCCCTACATCGGCGCTTGGGCGATGCGTTCGATGATCCAGGCGACGATCACCGTGAGCATCACGAAGGCGGCGCCGGCCATCGTGATGCGCTGCCACCTTTGGTAGGGACGGCGGAGCGCGGCGAAGAACAGCGCGAAGGCGGCGAGGACGAAGAGGGCGATCAGCATCTAGTTTCGATCCGACATTGGCGTTAGTCGTCCCACTTCGGGCGTTCGGCGAGGTATCCGCATTTGTAGTCGGCGTCGTCTTCGTTGGCGGGCAGCGTCGCGCTGCAGGCGGCTTCGTCGGCGAACGGACCGGCCCAGATGAGGGAGCCGTAGATCGTGTCGGCGATCTGATACCAGCCGGGCGATGTCCATTTCGGCTCGGCCGCGGCGGCCGCGGCGAGGGCGAGGCTTGCGAAGGCGATGACAGCGGCGCGCATGCGGTTTCCTTTGTCGTCGCGGGCTTCGATTCCTTATAGCATAGGGCGTTTCAAGCGCGGGAGCGCCCGTTGGACATCGCCAAGACAGCCGCCGCGAGCCTTGCGCGGATTAGGACGTTCACGCCGGAAGAGATCGCCGAGTGGCGCGCGGGCTGGCGCATCGTGCTGGGCGCGGGGATCGGGATGGGGACGGGGGTTGCGCTCTATCTCATGGTCGCCAGCATCTTCATCAAGCGGGTGACGGCCGAGTTCGGCTGGACGCGCGGCGACATGGGCGTCGCCGGCATGGTCGCCTTCTTCGTCGGCGCGATCGCGCTGCCGCTCATCGGGCAGTTGCTCGACCGGTTCGGCTTCCGCCGCATCGTCCTCGTCAGCGTGCCGGCGATGGCCTTGCTTTACCTCATGCTCGCGGCCAATCCGGGCTCGTACGTCTTTTACATCGGCCTCATGGTGTGGGGCGGTCTCTTCGGCGGCGGAACGTCCGGACTCGCTTACACCCGGCCCGTCGTCGCCGCGTTTCAGCGCGGGCGGGGCCTCGCGCTGGGCTTAGCCACAGCGGGCACGTCGATCACCGGCATGATCGTGCCGCCGATCCTTGCGATCGTGATCGAGGCTTACGGCTGGCGCGCGGGTCTCGTCGCGCTGGCGGCAATCATGCTCGTCGTCGGCCTTCCGCTCGCGCTCGCGCTTATCGGCCGCGCGCGCGAAGGCCACGCGGCCGCCGCCGACGACGTGCCTGACGCGGCGCATGTCGACGCGCGGGACATGACGCTTAGAGAAGCGCTACGGCACATGCGCCTCTGGCTGCTCGTGATCGCGCTCGTGGCGGTGAATATTCCCGGCTCCGGCGTCATGGGGCAGCTTGCGCCGATCGTGACGGACAAAGGCCTATCGGAAACGGCCGCCGCGATCGTTATCTCAGTCTATGCCACGGGCATTCTCATCGGCAGGCTCATCACCGGGTTTTCGCTCGACCGGCTGCCGGCGCATCTTGTCGGCGGCGTGATGACGCTGATCCCGGCGATCGGCATCATGTTGTTGATGATCCCATCGCCGTCGTTTGCGTTGGCGGCGACTGCGCTGTTGTTCATGGGGCTGCAGCAGGGCTCCGAAGTCGACCTCATCGCCTACTTCGTCAGTCGCGGGTTTGGACTGAAGAACTACTCGTCGATCTATGGCGTCGTGGCGATGGCGGGGGCGCTTTCGACAATGGTCGCGCTCGTCTTCTTCGGCAAAGTGCATGATTGGACGAAGAGCTATGACATTGCGCTCATCGTCGGCGCGGTCGCGTTCTGTATCGGCGCGGCGGCGTTTGCAGCGATCGGCCGGACGAGCGTTGGTACGCAATCCGGGTGAATGTGCGACGGCGGATTCGCCTCGCAGGCGAGATGTCGGAACCGCCCTGTCGTTCGGCCGTGATTTCTGAGCTTCACCTTCGCATTTGCGTCGAGATGCGCTGGCGCAAACGTTCGTTTTCGCTGCCGCTGTAGCGCCGCGTCGGCTTAGAATGCGTGAGAACGCGTGGCGAATGCGGTTAACGCGCGCGAAAGTGTGGGGGTTTCATGGCGCTGTTCGATGCACTCGGGATCACGGACGCGAACGTCGTGCTGTTCGCGGCCGGCGCGGCGAGCGGCATGATCGTGACCGCGCTTGCGATGCGCAACCGCGGGCATGCGCCGGCTGCTGCGGCCGCCACGGCGGCGCGCGCTGAACCGGTCGAATTGGTTCTTGCCGGCGCGCCGCTCGCGCAGCACGCGGCGGTCATGCAGGCCGCGCACGCGGCGATGGCCGGATTGCCGTTTCTACCGCCGCCGCGGATCGCCACGATGATGCCGACGCCGAAACGCACGCTGGCGTTTCTGCAAGACCGGCCCGACGGACAGCAGGTGGTGACCGAGCTGTTCGACGCGCTGCGCAACAACGTCGAAGCGGCGGCTGAGATCGGCGATGCGATCGTCAAGGACGCCAATCTCAACGACGCCGGGGAGCGGAAACGCATTGCGGGCAAGGTTAAGACGCTCGGCAAGAAGCTGGACGCCTCGTTCTGGGACCGCTTCGGCGATCTCATTACGGCGTCGGGTTTCCCGGATTCGCTGAAGGCGCACTTCAAAGCCTTCTTCAGCCACGTGAAGCGTCTGAAGGCGGCCGTCGACGCGCTGCCCGCGAGCCCCACGGTCGCGGACTTCGCGCCGGTGATCGAACGGGTCGTCGACCTCGTCGAAACCGCGGTGGCGATCATCGAAGACCTGCGCCAGATGAGCTGAGTGGCGCTGCCGCTGCTCACCCAATATTGTCATCCCGGACGCTAGCGCAGCTCGATCGCGAAGCGATCGTTAGCGAAGCTTGCGATCCGGGACCCAGGGCCGCTGCTCAAACGTCGATGCGTTGGCCCTGGGTCCCGGATAGTAAGGCTCGCAAGAGCGCTGCTGCGCAGCGCGCTCGCCTAACTTCCGGGATGACAAATTTTGCGATGTAAGGGCGGCTTATGTTCCTAGCAGCTCGCGGAGGCTGAGGACCTTGTGGATCGATTTGATCTTGGCGAGGGGCAGGGCGAATTCGCGCTGCGGGTTGTGTTGCGCGAGTTTGAGCTGGGTCGGCGTCTTGCCGACGAGGAGTTTCACCATCGCCAAGCCCGGGTCGCCGTCAGCGCTGTCGTGCAGCTGGACGATGACATAATCTCCCGTCGTCGGCGGTTTGGCAGGAGAAACATAGATCAAATCGCCGTCTTTATTCCATGGCGCCATGGAGTCGCCGAATATCCATAGCGCGTAAACGTTGCGTAGATTTGCTATCCCAGGCGGGCGACGGACGTAATCCACGACTTGTCCATTGAATCTAAAGTCACCTTCCGATCCACCGACTGCAACACCGTAAACTGGCACATCGACTGGAAGAGAAGCGATTTGCATCGACTGTGCCTGATTATGGACGTTTTGCAACAGGTGTTCGTCGTCACTTAAAATCCATGTGACGGGCACACGCAAAATCTCCGCCAGCTTTGCAATCTTTTGGCGACGCGGCGCGGTCACACCAATCTCCCATTGTGAGACCGCCGGCTGTGAGACGCCGATCGCCTCGGCGAGCTCGCTGACGTCCATGCCCAGCTCTTCGCGGCGGGCTCGAATGCGCTGGCCGCGCCGTTTGTTTTCCGGCAGCGCGTGCGTCTTGGGCTTCTGCTTCGCCATCGCTCGCTTCTCCACAGGTCCTTCATAGCGGCTTTGGCTTCCCTTGCAAAGCGGCTCTTGCATCGTTGATAAGTTTTACTTATAAAATACTTATGGACCGAATCGGCACAAATGACGGCGACGCGAAGGCGGGCGGCGAAAGCGCAGGTTTCCGGCCTTTACGCCGCCTGAGCTTCTTGTTCCAGCGGCTAAAGGCCTCGGCGAGGGCGGGGACGTTTCTCGCTTTGCGCCGGCGCGTGCGCTTTGCGGCGCACGCCATCGATCAAGACGGCGTCCTGCTCTTGATGCCCAGCGAACCGAGCCTTGCTTTCTATTGGGCGCCGCTCGCCGTTTTGTTCACCGTGGGCGGCGCGTTGTTGGGAGCTTTCAGTTGATGCGTATCGAAACTGCGCGCGTGCAGAGCCGTACCGGATCCGGGCCGCGCGCACAGAGCGGCGGAGCGCTCGCTCCTCCCCCGTAGGCCTCCGCCGCTCGCTCTTTTTCTTCAGTGCAACGAATTGACGAGGAGGATCGATGCCCGCCTTGGATCGTGCGTATTCGCCTCAAGAGACGCTGACGACGCCGCGCGAAGCGATTCGCCTCATCATCGCCGAGGAAGCGGCGCGCGCCGGCGTCGGCGTCGACGATCTGTTGGGCAAGCGGCGGCTGCGCGCCATCGTCGTCGCGCGCTATGCGGCGATGCGGCGGATCCATAGCGCCTATCCGCATAAGAGCTTTCCGGAGATCGGACGCATCTTCGGACGACACCACGCGACGGTGATGTATGCGGTGGGCGCGTCGCGGAAAAAGTCGCCGCGATGAGAGCGTTTCGGAAACGTCAAACGTTTGTGGTCGAGCGGCGCGCGCTTGGGCTCCCGCAGGCGCAACCGACGCTGACGCTGCGCGATCTGCCCGTGCCGCCGGCGGCGAACACGCTTTTCTTCAATGCAGAGCGTGGGCGCTCGCGTTCTGGGCGCTACCACGCTTGGCGGAGCGCGGCGGGCTGGCAGGCGCGGCTGCAAAGCCCGCGCCGCGTGCGCGGGCCGGTGGCGATCACGATCACGATCGAAGAGGGTTCGCGCGCCGATCTCGACAATTTGGCCAAGGCGCCGATCGATCTTCTTTGCGAACTCAATTTGATCGAAGGCGATCACCGCGACGTCATCCGCGAGGTCAATCTGCGCTGGGGCTCGTCGCCCGGGCTCGTCATCGAAGTGAGGCCGGCGACATGAGCGGCGCTTCGCCAAGGCGCAAATGGACGCGGGCGATGACGGCGGCGCTCGTGCGCTGGCGCAGAGAAGGCGCGAGCTTCGGCGACATCGCCAAGCGGCTCGGCGTCACGCGCGCCATCGCGGTGGGAAAGGCGGTGTTCGCCGGGCTGGCGCGCCGGGGCTTGCGTTCGCGCGCGATGAGTGAAGTGCGCGTCCTGCCGGACGAACCGGAGCCGCTTGGGGCGCTGCGCGAGGTGTTGGCGCAGGGCCTCTGTCATTGGATCCGCGGCGACGCGCTCGGCGACTGGCGCATGTGCGGGCATCCCTCCGTACACGGAGGAGCGTGGTGCGGGCATCATTTGGCGCGGGTTTATGTGGGGACGGCTTGCCCTTCTCCCTCTCCAACATCTTGCCCTTCTCCCTCTGGGAGAAGGTGGATCGCCGCGGAACGCGGCGAGACGCATGAGGGACCGCGCGCGCCGGAGTCCCTCATCCGTCACGGCGCTGACGCGCCGCGCCACCTTCTCCCAGAGGGAGAAGGGCAAGACGATAAAGAGAGGGAGTGGGGAGGAGGCGGGCCATGAACCTCACGCAACCCTTCGATCTGCCCAAGCCTTACGACATCGACGTCGAGCAACAGTTGCTCGGGCGCTTGCTGATGGAGAACGACGCGGTCGAGCGGCTTATCGGCTTTCTCGAGCCGTCGCATTTCGCCGAGCCGCTGCATCAGCGGATCTATGCGGCGATCGTGGGCGCGGTGAAGGCGGGCCAAGCGGCGTCGCCCTTTACGCTCAAGAACGAGTTCGAGCACGACGAGCCGATGCGCGCGGTCGACGGTCCGCGTTATCTGGCGAGTCTCGCTGGGCTCGCGATCAACTGCCTCGATGCGCAGAAGTGGGCGGCGGCGCTGCATGCGCTTAGCTTTCGCCGCAAATTGATCGCGACGGCGCGCGAGATTCAGGACGCGGCGCTGAGAGCGCCGATCGCGCATGACGCCGAGGAAATGGCGGACTTCGCCGAGCGCATGCTGGCGGAGGCGACCGCCGGCTCTTCGCCGTCCTCGCCGGCGCGGTTTCGCTCGATCGGCGCGCTCGCGGCCGAGGTCGTGCAAGACGTCACGGGACCTAAGCCCGAACGCGGACTCCTGTTCGGGCTCAAAGGACTCGACGACCTCACCGGCGGCATGCGGCCAAAGGAATTCATCATCGTCGGCGCGCGGCCCGGCATGGGCAAGACGGCGTTTGCCGGACACGTCGCCTTGATGGCGGCGGCGCAAGGGCGCGCGGTTGCGTTCTTCTCGATGGAGATGGCGGCGGCCGCGGTGACGTTGCGGCTCGCGGCGGCGAACGCGTTCGCCAACGGCGCGCGCGTCGCCTATGACGCGGCGCGGCGCGGCGCGCTCAAAGCAGAGGAAGCCGAGGCTTTGATCGAGAGCGAAGCGCGGCTCGCCAAGCTCCCGCTCTATGTGCACGAAGGGCGCGGATTGACGCCTGGCGGACTCTTGCTTGCGGCCAAGCGCATGCAGGGCCGTTTTCGTCGCGCGGCGACGCCGCTCGGCCTCATCATCGTCGACCACATCCAAAAGATCAGGCCCGACCGCGATTGCCGCGCCAACAAGGTCGCCGAGATGACCGAGATTTCGGACGCGCTGCAGAAGATGGCGGGGACGCTCGATGTGCCGGTGGTCGCGCTGTCGCAGCTGAACCGCGCGGTCGAGGGGCGTCCTGAACGCAAGCCGGAGCTGTCGGACCTTCGCGAATCCGGCGCGATCGAACAGGACGCCGATCTCGTGCTGCTGCTTTTCCGCGAGGCCTACTACGTCAAGAAGCGCGAGCCGCATCACGCCTCGAGCGAATGGCACGATTGGCGCGCCGAGTGGCTGCGCTGTCAGCACGCGCTCGACATCCACATCGCCAAGCATCGGAACGGGCAGGAGGGTTTCGTCCGCGCTCACTTCGATGGGGCGAGTTCGGCGATTGGGGATTGGGGGACATGATGGCGACGCGTTGCTGTTCTCGCGCGTCAGCGCGATTGAGATTCAGCCTCACCACCAAGACACCAAGATCGCCAAGATGCACGAAGGCCTTGGTGAATCTTGGTGATCCTTGGCGTCTTGGTGGTGAGGCTGAGTCTCCATCGCGCTGCGCGCGAAAGGCGGGCCGCATATGACAGCGACCGCGTGGAGCAAATTCTTTTGGGCCGATTGGCTCGCAGACGCCAATTTGCGGCGCTGCTCGGCGGCGGCGCGCGGCGTTTGGATGGACATGCTGTGCGTCGCGGCGCAGCAGACGCCCGTTGGTTTCCTTTCGGCGAACGGCGAGCCGCTCTCCCCTTCCGACGTCGCCCGCATCGGCGCGTTGAGCGAAGCGGAAGCGGCGGCGCTGATCGGCGAATTGGAGCGCAACGGCGTCTTCTCGCGCGACCGCAAGGGCCGCATCTATTCACGCCGCATGGTGCGCGACGAGCGCAAGCGACGATGCGCGGCGAAGAACGGCTCGAAAGGCGGCAACCCAAGCCTTTTGAATCAAACGGAGATTTCGCCGCCGGATAAGGGTGAGGTTAAGGCAGGGGTTAAGCCCATAAGCCAGAGTCCAAGATCCAAGACTCCAGAAGCCAAGAGTCCAGGGTCCGAGAGTCCGGCTGACAGCGCATCGGCCGCGATTGCGCGCGCGGCCAAGGCGATGGGCGCGACAGCCGAGGCGTTGCAGCGCAAACCCGGATGGCTGCGCTTCGGCGAATTCCTCGGCGAGATCGCCTCCCAAGGCTGCGATCTCGAGCGCGACGTGTGGCCGGCGATCGAGCGCGTGAGTGCGCGCGCCAAGCGCATGCCCGACACGCCGCATTATTTCCGCGCCGCGATTCTGGAGGCGCGCGACGCACGGCTTGGCGGGCATGCGCCAAAAGCGGCCAGCGCCGCCGAACACGCGGACCGCCTGGCCGTCTTCGAACGCCACGGCGTGTGGTCGTCGCAATGGGGACCGAAGCCTAGTGGGGATTAGGGCTTAGGGCCTGGGGCTTAGGGATGGAGATTGGATTCGACGATTGGGTTGATGGAGGAGAGTAGATGATCGTGCGCGGACGTTTAGAACCGACCCTAAGCCCTAAGCCCTAGGCCCCAAGCCCCATCTGATGCAGTGGACACGAGAAACCGTCGCGCTTCGCATTCGCGAGGCCTGGGACACGCTGCGGCGGGTGCCGGCGCATGGTGTCCCCGGATTCGCGACGTCGTGGCCGGACACGATCCAGGATTATTATGAAGCCTATGGCCGGACGAGCGCGACCGTGCGGCTCGCGCGCGCCTCACCGCAGGCGATCGACCGCATGAACGAAACCTTCGGCTGGTTTCGCTTTTTGGAAGGCAAGCCGCATCTGACCAAAGCCGTCTGGCTCACCTCCGGCTGCGGCATGGGCCCCCACCGCGCCGGCGCCCTCCTCGGCGTCCACCGCGACACATGCCGGGCGAGGCGGGACGAGGCGTTGGATCGGATTACTTTCCAGCACATTGGGATCCTAAGCTTAGAATTCCACGTGGACAAGTTGTCGC